>Ga0206866_1012_pt2 | contig 38445 bp, 42 predicted proteins | sample Alteio_BWOrgCont_40_FD_152626 | JGI IMG/M metagenome (GOLD analysis project Ga0206866, IMG submission 152626) | Enriched cells from forest soil in Barre Woods Harvard Forest LTER site, Petersham, Massachusetts, United States -... | ecosystem: Environmental > Terrestrial > Soil > Temperate forest >... | reverse complement strand
TTGCCGTCATGGATGCAGGCGGTCTCCCGCGCGCTACCGCCATCCTATATATTCGAGGCCATGCGGGCGATTGTTCTTGGCCATCCTCAGGCTGATAGCGGTTTGTGGTGGGCGCTGGGTCTGGCGCTGCTTTATATATGCCTAGCGTGCGGCTTCTTCGTCCACGTGTATAAAGTGGTCGTCAGAAGTGGCCTCATCGCCCGCTACAGCGCTGAAAGCGTAAGCTGAAGCAGCCTATTTCACATTTCCCAGAAAGTCCGTCTTGCCGATATTCACGCCGTTGTGGCGCAGGATGGCGTAAGCGGTGGTAATATGGAAATAGAAATTCGGTATGACGAAATACAGCAGATAAGCCTGTCCGTGAAAGCGCATCTCGTTGCCGCCCACCTTGAGGTTAATCGGGCGCTCTTCGCCGCCGTCAATCTGCTCGGCCTGTATCGTCTGCAGAAATGCGATGGTCTTGGCAATACGCTCCTGCAGTTCAGGAAACGTCACCTCGGTGTCGGCATAGCTTGGCACGGCAATGGCGGCAAGGCGCGCCGCGCCGCCTTTGACAATGTCGCTGGCGATCTGCACCTGGCGCACGAGCGGGAACATGTCGGGCGCAAGCCTGGCGTTGATAAGCACGGAGGGCTCAATTTTTTTTGACTCCGCATAGGCCACGGCCTTGGTGAGAATAGCCGAGAGATTATTCAGGCCGTGAATGAAAGTGGGTATGGAAGCCTGGTACATGGAAAGGGGCATGGGTACCTCTATGATCATTGAATTCATTGGCGGTGTGCGGAGTCATCCGCGAACCATCCTTTGCGTATCTTATGCCTATCTTCCCTGTTTAGGAGGGAAAATACAGGGAAATTTATCGATTTCGGGCAAAGGCGGCAGGAGGACCCGGAAAATTACCATGTATGAATAGGCGTTTAACTTCAGAATTCCCTAAAAATCGGAGCAGGCAATTATATTTGCAATGCAGGGAAATTATTTAAAGAGGCAGGGAAATAGCAAAGAGTGGCAGGGAGCAGGCAGGGAATGAGCGTCTTATGTTGAACGTTCGGCCAGTAACTTATTACTTCTTTGCGGCCAGGAAACATCCCTCCATGTGATCATTCACCATACCGACTGCTTGCATGTAGGCATAGATAATAGTTGAGCCGACAAAACTCATGCCTTTCTTTTTCAGGTCTTTGGAAATCGCATCGGATTCGGCACTGGTCGCAATCATTTTCTTCGGCCGGGTACCCTTGGATTTGTCACCGACAAATCGCCAGATATACGCATCAAATGAACCGAATTCCCTCTGGATTGCCAGAAACACCAGCGCGTTCTTGCGTGCAGAAAATACTTTAAGACGATTGCGGATGATGTCGCCAGTAGCAAGCACTTTCTCCAACTGCGCATCCGTCATACATGCTACCTTAGCTACATCGAAGTCCTTGAATGCCTTGCGATAGCCGTTGCGCCGTTTCAAAATTGTGTACCAACTGAGCCCGGCCTGCGCACCTTCGAGAATCAGCATCTCGAACAGCACCCTATCATCATGCGCCGGCACGCCCCATTCCGTGTCGTGGTAGTGGACATAATCTGGTTTATCAGCAGGCAGCCAACTGCAGCGGGTTTTCTGTGCCATTACGCCGCATCCGACATGGGAGCTGCAAACTGCTTCTCCAATGCCCTGGGGTTCTGTTCCCACAACGCGCCCACCTGCTGCGACATCGGGTCGGGGAAGATATAATCTCTTCCTTCGATGATGCCGGCGACAATCGCTTGCGCGGTGACTGCCGGAGAGGTTTTATCGACGGGGAAGTCGCGCGCCATATCGGTGTCGACCGGGCCCGGGTAGATACCGATGACGTGAATATTGTGCCCCGCTAACTCCGTACGTGCTGCTTGTGTGGCGGAATGGAGCGCGGCTTTCGAGGCGGAATAGCTGCCTGCGGATGCTATAGGCGCGAGTCCCACAACGCTTACGACATTGGCAATTACGCCCTGCCCGTTTTTCTGCAGCGCCGGAATGAAGGCTTTTACCATGCTCAGCGTGCCAAAATAATTGGTGTTCATATCGACGGCCAACACATTGGTACCACTGTCAGTAATGGAAGCCATGGACAACACTCCAGCATTATTAATCAGCACATTCACATCCTTTGCAAGCCTTGCCGCATCGGTAACCTGTCTGGAATCAGTGATATCCAGCGCCAGCGGCACGACGCGCTTGTCGCCGAAGTCAGAAAGGCTCTTAATGTTGCGCGCGGCGGCATATACCTTGTCCACCTTGTGTTTCAGCAGTTCGTGGACAATGGCCTGCCCGATGCCGCGATTTGCGCCGGTAACCAGTACGGTTTTAGTATCGATTTTCATATAACGTCACCTTTTGGTTAGGGTTATTTCAGCTTAAGTTTGCCTGATTGGACTTGCCAATGGCGGATAGTACTTGCACGTGATTGTTGATATGCCCGCCGATGATACTGGCCATACTGCTTGCCACAGATGACCAGAACACTCCTGCGCCCAGTGAAGAAAGTGCAGTTGCTGCCGCACCGCCAACGACGAGTGTGAGGACCATAATCAGGATGGATTTAGAGTTGATTTTCATGGGCAGCTCCTCTCTCAGTCAGAGTGTTATAACTGCCAATGATGGGTTCCTCATGTTTCATCCGGGAGAGCTCTTCCTTGATTTCTTGGACGCTGACACCCTCATCCAAGGCATGCAGTATGTATTCATACTCCATGATTGCCTGATCGATGTTGAACATAACATTCCTCCATTTTTTGATTTGACCGGTCGGTTTATTGACTGTTCTAAAAAAAACCGCATTTTTTGCGGCTGTTCGTCTACGCCTTAACAGAATTATGCAGCTTTGTTTCCCGCTTTGGTTACTCCTAAAATTCTTAATAAGCCTGGCTTAAAATCACGCCTTAATACGCTGATATCATTCTGGATCCTAGCAAAGGTGAGTTGTCCTAGAAGATAGGTAAACACTTCCTGTGCTTTAGTCTTGATATCGGTATCCTTGGGTAATATGCCGTCGGCAATCAAATCGCGGATGCCACTTTCATAATAGCGCTCAAAGCGTTTGGTCAGGTCATTGAGTTTATCCTGAATGGAATTCTCCTGTCCGGCCATTTCACAACCTAATGAGGCATGAGGACAGCCGCATACACGGCCGTGTTTAGCGGCTGCTTTTTCCTGTAATTCGCATACAAAATCCGCCATCTGCTCAAACCGTTTCAGCGCCGGCGTTTGCGGAGAAAAAATCCGGTCATAAGCCTCTTTTTTGCTTTGATAAAACTCTTCCAGCGCGGCCAAGGCCAAGTCAACCTTAGAAGGAAAGAAGTGATAAAAGCTCCCCTTCTTTACATTGGCCGCCTTGCAAATATCATCCACGCTGACCGCGCCGTAGCTGCTCTTCCAGATCAGCTCCGACGCTGTATCAATCAGAATCTGCTTCGTATCGTGCGTAACCTTTGCAACCTTGCTCATATAATTACCTCTTCCTCAACCTATGACGCAATATCTCATAACTTGACCGTCCAGTCAAGTATAAAATTTAAACTTCTATGAAGCCACTTAATGCTCGCCAGGATCGGTTTCACAACATCTCGCATGCCCGCATTGAGACAACGGCCCTGTACTTGGATGTGCATGGCGACGAAGAAAGAGAATTGGCGGGGCGCACATGGAAACTCTGATCCGTCTGTCGAAAATGGAGTAGATTCCACTCCCATTTTCCCCTGAACAGCGGTTCCTGCATAAATCCACTTGCCTGCCGCACGCCGCACGACTGTCAGACGGATTCGGGGCGAATGGTCAGTTGTCCAGGCGCTGGGCCGGGTGCTTTGCTTGAATCAGCGTCCTGGTGGATGCGGACTGGAAGGCGGCTGGTGGAGGCGAGCACGAGCAACTGAAGCATGATGAGCGCCGCGAACGGAATGAGGAACGCGTGCACCGAAGAGGAGGACACGTTGGCAGACAAAGACACGGTGATCGCAATGACGGTCGTGATTGTGGGGCCGCCGAGCCTTTGCAGAATGTTCACAGCCATCGTGGCGAGGCTCAATTTTTCCCTCGGGACAGAGGCGTAGGCCGCCGCTATGGAAGGGATGCCCGTGGCACCCTGGCCCATGCCGCGAACAAACAGGCCGATGAGTGCGGGCACCATCGAGAAACCGCCAAAGGCCATCCAAAGAAACGGAAGCGTCCCCAGAAAATTCAGCAATACTCCGCCGGAAACGACGGCGCGGCAGCCAAACCTGTCCGTCAAATAGCCCATGCACGGATAGACGCACAGCATGCCTGCCCCCATGGACCCAAGAATCCAGCCAGTCTGCGTCGCCGTGAGGTTGCAGCCGGTGGTCAAAAAGAGCGGGATGAGAAATTGGCCACCGTACATGATCCCGAACGCGAGAAACTGGGTCGTGGCTGCGGTCAAAAAATCCCGAATTTTGAAAAGCTCGATGTCAATCAGCGCCTTCGATTTTTTCCGGTGCGCGTGCCGGATAAATGCGCCCAGCAGTACCAAACCCAAAATGAGAACCCGGATGTCCCCTTGATGCGACGACTGTTCTAATCCATAGAGAAGACACACAAGGCCGGGCGAGATAATGAGAAAACCTGCGAGATCAAAGGGGCGTTTTTGGGTTGCCGGATTGTCGCGCGGAAGTATCCAGGCAGCCAAAGCCACCGCTAGAATCCCGACCGGCAGATTGACGTAAAAGAGCCAGGGCCAGCCCAGGTATTTCAATATGATTCCCGCCAGGATCGGTCCCGCCAGCGGAGCCAGCAGGATCGGCACGGCGGCATAACCGAAAACCCTGGCTAACTGCCGCCCGGCGACACGCGTGATCATCAACTGGGTCAATGGGGCCAGAAGGCCTCCGGCCATGCCTTGAATGAGCCTCGCGCCGATCAACTGGGGCATTGTCGTGGCCGCGCCGCACAGGAACGAAGCCAGCGTGAATGAGGAAAAGCAGACCAAATAAAGTCTCTTTTCCCCGAGGCGGGCCACGAGCCAGGAGTTGAGCGGCAGCATGAGGGCCAGGGCGAGCAGATAGCCGCTGATAACCCATTGGGCCGAAGCAATTGACGCGTGCAACTCCTGCTTTATGACCGAAAGCGATACATTCACAATCGTCGAATCCATTTGCGACATGAACGGACCGAGGATCACAACGGCGATGATTTTCCAGGCTCCCGGCTCCAGCCTTTCCGAATGGGTGCGGCTCATTGCGCGGCGATGAATTCGTCCGTCGCGGCGACCCAGGCCTGCGGAGGAAAAACCTTCTCGGTCAAAACGCGGTGAACCTCCTGATCGGCATCGAAGCAGGCGTCCTTGAGAACGACACTGCGGAAGTCCAGGTCAAAGGCGCGTCGCAGCGTGGAGAGAACAATCCCGCTGGTTGCGATGCCGAAAAAAACAAGGTGCTCGATGCGGCGTGACCGAAGGACAAGCTCAATATGATTGTCCGAAAACGCGCCCACCCTCTGCTTGTAGATCACGAGGTCGTCCGGATGAAAAATATCACTGTGAAATTCCACGGAGGGAGTGCCCTTAACGAAAAGATTGTTTTGTTTGACCCGCAAAAACCGGGATTCAAAATCCGGAATCTCCGGATGCCCCTCGGAAAAACCCAGTCCCACATGAATGATGCGGAACTGATTCTGCCGCGCAAACGCGACTGCTTTCGCGGCAGCGGGCATTGCGCTTTCGGAATCCGGCACGAGACCAAAGATTCCTTTTTGAAGATCCAGCGTCAGAAACGCCGTTTTTTGGGGGTCGAGTTTCATGCGTTATTCCTTTTTGTATTTGGGTGGCAAGCTGTCATGACGTTTCCGCTATGCGCTTGATGAGTTCACCGGCCTTGAAGAGTGTTGTCTGTTCCTGCCTGTCGAGTCTCGCGATGGCCCGCGAGAGCCAGGCGTGCGTCGCCTCCTTGGTGTTCCTGCGCAGGGTGATTCCCCGGGCCGTCAGTCTGATATTGATCTGGCGGCCGTCCGTGGGGTGGGCCTTGCGCTCGACCAACTCCATTTTCTCGAGCAACCCCAGAGCCGTGCCCATGGATTGCGGCTTGACGCCTTCGGCGCGGGCGAGGTCTGCGGCGGTCGCCGGTCCGTGCTTTTCCAGGCGGGAGAGGACCGCCTTTTGTGTCCAGGAGAATTCCTGCAATTCCGGCGGCGCGTCGGCGCGAATACGGCGCACGAGCAAACCCAACGCCATGGCAAAATCTTCAACCGCAACCTTGCTGCTTTTCTGAGCAATCATAACTTAACAATACAACTTATCAGTTTATCTGTCAAGTTTGACTTTTGAGTGTTGGTAATGGAGGTGGTCCAGAGTTGGTTGGGTGGCTTATTCTGAAACAGATCGAAAAAGGTAAAATCGGATCTGTTTATCTAAGTATATATGGCAGTCCTACAGCGCCAGAAAACCTCGCTATTGTGGCAAGGGCGGAGAGAATGAGGGTTGCCAGAAGCGCTCGCTACCCATTAAACATTCAATTCTTTGACGCAACATCGGCCAATGTATGGGGCGATTAACTGATAGAACGTTGACCGCCGAAATGCCGCACAGAGAGAACCCGCCCGTTTCGGCGGGTCCTGGATTTCCGTGCGTCCCTGCGACCAACGGTATGAAAACTCGGCGCCGACAGCGCGGCTCAAGGCGGATATATGTATATCGCTATGATACACTAGGAAAGTGGTGGCTCGAGAGGGATTTGAACCCCCGACCAAGGGATTATGATTCCCCCAATTTTATTTTTCAAGCAGTTTCATTTTGTATCATAGAGTTCCCCCCAAAGCCGCTATAAGGCTGGCTCATGCGCTCAATTTGATACCGAGTAATACTGGCTGAAACACCTTGCACTGTTTCATCAAGTTTCCTATATTTTGCTAGCCATATGGGCCGTGGCTAGCGTCTGGCTAGCAGACAGTAGGAGGATGTATGAAATTTACCGACCGCAGCATCGAATCCCTGAAATCCAAGGATTCCCGTTATTTGGTGTGGAAGGATAGTGGCGAGGGCTTGGGCTTGCGCGTATCCCCCAAAGGCAGGCGCTCTTTTATCTATATGTACCGCTATGGCGGGCGGGCGCGGATGATGACCCTCGGTGATTACCCTCAGGTATCGCTGGCGGATGCAAACCTTAAGCACCGGGAAGCTATTAAGCTGCTAAAGAAGGGCATAGACCCGGGTGCCAAGGTGGTAGCGGAAAGAAAGGCTGAGCGGGAAGCAGAAACCATCCAAGAGCTTGTTGACGAATACATGGAAAGATGGGCGAAGCCGCGCAAGCGCACATGGAAAAAAGACGACCTGATCCTGAAAAAGGATGTGCTGCCGGAATGGCGCAGGTACAAGGCCAAAGATGTCACACGCCGGGATGTTGTCGCGTTGCTGGACAAAATACTCAAGCGTGAGGCACCCATACAGGCCAATCGGACGCTGGCAGTCATTCGCAAGATGTTCAATTTTGCGCTCGGCAGGGACATTGTGCAGTTCAATCCTTGTATCGGCGTAAGATCACCATCCCCGGAAAATCAGCGCGACAGGGTTTTGACGGAAGCCGAAATAAAGACGTTTTGGGAGAAGCTCGACCAAACTGACATGCACAAAAATACCCGCAATGCCTACCGCCTCATGCTACTTACCGCGCAGCGTATAGGGGAAGTGGTAAGCAGCCGGTGGCAGGACATGGATTTAAAGAGCGGCTGGTGGATTATTCCTGCAGAAAGGTCGAAGAACAAATTGCAACACCGCGTACCGCTTTCTCCGGAGGCATTGGCAATTATAGAGGATATCAAGCAGTACTCCGTAAAGGACGATCCTAAAAAGAAGCCAGCTAAGAAAGCCCAGGAAAATAAGGCGATAAAGAATGACTATCTGTTTCCGTCGCCGCGCGAGGGACAGCATATTGATGTTACGGCAATGGCGCATGCGCTCAAACGCAATATGGAAAAAGTGGGAGTTAAGGAAAAGTTTACCCCGCACGATCTCCGCCGCACCGCTGCCAGTCACATGACCGGCGCGGGCATATCGCGCCTGGTAGTCAGCAAAATTCTGAATCATGTGGAGTCGCACATTACTGCCGTCTATGACCGGCACAGCTACGACGCTGAGAAACGTCATGCGCTCGATATTTGGGCGAAAAGACTGGCAGAGATACTGGCGGGCACGGAGCCGCAGGAAAACAGCAACGTGGTTCCGATCAAGCAGGCAAAGTGATACACAGGAAGTCGCGCGGTTAGACCGGCCAGTCGAAAAGCGGAACCCTACCGCCTGCCGCGCGGCCCACATAGGGAGCATCGAGGGGATGCTGTGGCACGTTCAAAACATCAGCCTCAGAAAGTATTTATTGTTCCTGATTGGCTACCAGACTGGCGTGATGCCAAGCTGTATCCCAAACCTAAGGAAATTTCCCTGAAACAATGGGCGTGGGAATTTCTGCGCCGGAACCCTGAATATCAAAAGCAGTGGGAGGAAACTATCGCCCCGTGGGTTAAATCAGATAAAGGATTTGATACCCAAGCGGCAATGGATGCAGAATACCAAAAATTAAGTTGTGATCCTGAATATCAAAAGCGATGGCAGGAATTTCAAAAAAGATGGCCGGAGCCGGGAGCTGCAAAAAATATTAATGAAGCTGCGGAAGTGTTTGACCGATTAAATAACGATCCTGAATATCGGACTGCCAGTGCGGCTTTTGCAATCACAAATCCCATGAAGGTATTACAGGATAGATTTGGCATTGATTCACTATTTTTACTGCCCCCTTCGAGGCCCAGTTCTCTATCATTAACAGATATGCGATTTACTAATAATCTTGGGGGCGTTATGGGCTATGAGCCTCCATCAGATTTGGCACGTAAATATTTTCCTGTGAACTGGCCATATGAGATTACCGTACCACTCAAGCGCAATGAAACAATATTTGTCTTTGATATGGAATTACCTATTGAGCCTCAAATTAGAAATGTTAAATCCGTGCTCAAATATAAGCAAAAATTCCTTTGCCAGCATTGTGATATTAAAGTCAGAAACCCTCGAAATAGACGCTCAAACTACCCACTATATTTGCGCTTACTTGATGGAGAGGCTCGTGGAGCGTCACATGGAGAAATGCAAGAAATAATTGGAGGCAGAGGCTGGAGGGTGTGCGATGCGCTTAAAGCCGCAAAGCGCCTGCGCGATACAGATTATAAATTCATATGTAGGCCCATTACGAAATAAGAGAATTTCTTATCTCAAATTTTTTCCTATCACCCCCTGTGTTATGGACGGAAACAGGAGGTACGTATGGAAACAGAAATCACCGACAGAATCATCAGAGAAGCTGAGGTACGCGCTCTTACTGGGCTAAGCCGCACTCAGCGGTGGCGGCTTATTCGGCGAGGGGAATTCCCCGTGCCGATCCAGCTTTCAGCAAATTGCATTGGCCATAAGCTGTCAGCTATTCAGGAATGGCTAAAAAGCCGTCCACAGGTCGCGTATGCCCCAGAGGCACAAGCAGGAGGCAATCATGCTGCCTAAAGAAAAAGCCGCCCTTGCCGGGGCGGCTGGTAACAAAAAATTGCAAAATCATGCTGCCACAAACTACCTCCCTCCGCAAGGACAGATTCGTCATTCCGGCAACGCATTGATCGCCGACTGCCCGTGCTGCGGGTACAAGGCCGCGCTCAGTATCACGGAGAAAAATGGGCAACGGCTGTATTACTGCCATGCTGGGTGCGCGCAGGCCGATCTCTGGGCCGTGGTGCGTGAAGCTAAGGGCATACCGGATAGAAAGCCTGCCTACCATGCCAAGGTAAAGCCCACAGATAAGGGGCTGGGAGATTACATCCAGCAACTGTGGCAGTCGAGCTTGCCCGCAGAAGGAACAGCAGTAGCAGCATATCTGGCGGCGCGCGGTATCGTGACTGATATTCCTTGTGTGCTGCGCTCTCTTTCACGTCATAAGCACCGGCCTACCGAAACTTATTGGCCGGTCATGCTCGCTTGCGTCACCGATTACACCGGAAATTTGCGTGCGCTCCATCGTACCTACCTTGCTGTTGACGGAAAAAGCAAGGCTCCCGTTTCCCCGGAGCGGATGACGTTGGGGCCGGTGAACGGATATGCATTGCATCTTGCTGAAGCAGGCGAGCGAGTGGCCGTCACGGAGGGTCTGGAGACTGGCTTATCCGTAATGATAGCAACCGGTGTTCCGACTTGGGCGGCGCTTTCCGCCGGGGGTATCCAAAAACTGATCCTGCCCCCGTTGCCTCTGGCGCGCGAGATATTGGTATGCGCTGACAATGATGCCAATGGCGTAGGCCAGCGTGCTGCGCAGACGTTTGCTGCGCGCTGTATCGCGGAGGGACGGCGTGTACGGATCGCATTACCGCCGACACCGGGCAGCGATTTTAACGACCTATTGCGCGAGGCAGCTATATGACTGCCGAAGATGTAAAACGTATCATGGACGCTGCGTCGGAGGTCGTACTGAATGATGCAGATGAAATTGCCCACCTTGCGAAACTGCCACCACTTGAATACGAGCGCGAGCGTAAAAAGGCAGCGGAACGCCTCAGTATTGAGCGCATCAGCACTTTAGATGCAATCGTGGAAGGAAGGCGGGAAAAACCGCAAGCAACTCAAGGGCAAGGACGCGCCTTATCTTTGCCGGAGCTGGAGCCGTGGCATGAGCCGGTGGATGGCGCGACATTGTTAGAGGAACTGGTGGCAGCCATCCTGCGTTACGTCATCATGGACACCAAGGCAGCCGATGCTGTGGCGTTGTGGGTAATTCATACCCATATATTCGATATATTTGACGTTACGCCTCGCCTTGGCATCACGTCGCCGGAAAAACAATGCGGAAAAACTACGCTGCTGGACGTGCTGCAATGCTTGGTGCGCCGCGCCCTGCTGGCAGCCAATGTCAGTGCCTCGGTGGTATTTCGTACCATTGAAATGGTGCGTCCGACGCTGCTGATCGATGAGGCCGACACTTTTCTGCATGAGAATCAGGAGTTGCGCGGCGCTCTCAATTCCGGCCACCGCTGTAATGGCGAATTTATCCGCAATGTGAGCGATGCCCATGAGCCGCGCCTGTTTTCCACATTCGCGCCGGTGGCTATCGCATTGATCGGCAAGTTGCCGGACACGCTGGAAGATCGCTCTATTCTTATCAGCCTGCACCGCCGCAAGCAAAACGAACTGGTAACGCAATTCCGGGCAGATCGTACCGACGAACTGAACCGACTGGCGCGCATGACAGCGCGTTGGGCGCAGGATACAAGCGCAAAGCTGGCCGGTGCTGACCCAGCGATGCCGGAAGGGTTGTTTAACCGGCTGGCGGACAACTGGAGGCCGTTGCTTGCGATTGCCGACATAGTAGGTGGCGATTGGCCGGGGCGTGCGCGTAATGCCGCTATCGCATTGAGCGCAGGTGGTGACACCGAACAATCATCGCTTCGCACGCAATTACTGGCCGACATACGCGACATATTCAAGGAACAGCAAGCTGACAGACTACCTTCCTCTGACTTGGCACAAGCACTGGCTAATATGGAGGAGCGCCCTTGGGGTGACTGGCATGGGAAAGCGATCACCCCCAATGTTCTGGCGAGACAGTTGCAACATTTTCGCATCAGGCCCGGCAATGCCAAATTCGACGGCAAGACTCTGAAAGGGTACGAACGCAGGCAATTTGAGGAACACTGGAGTCGTTACCTTCCCGGCGATGCTCCTCCTGCAACCGCTACATCGCTACCAACGCCGGAATCTCAGGAATTGCAGCCTGTTTCGCGTCCGCTACCGGAACACAATGGTAGCGTTTTGAAAATTACACAGAACGCCAGCATTTCTGCCACTGGTAGCGGTGTAGCGGCTCAAAACACCCCCGCTTGGGAGATAGAGGTATGAGCTGCATTGCAGAAATTTTGCGGGACATATCTGCGGCGGGCTGTAGTATTGTTGCTCATGACGGCACGCTGAAATTGTGTGGCCCTGAAGCGCCGCCAGAAGCGTTGCTTTCGCGTGTGCGCGAGGCTAAGGCGGAATTGCTTGCCCTGCTGCAAAACCACACGCAGGATGAGTTGTTGGGTTTTTCAAAATTCTGGCGCGGGATGCAGAGCAAACGAGCATTGCAAGACAAACAAGCAGCAAGTGTGAGGGAAGTATTCAGTAAACAAATATGACGGATAAACCCAATAACACAGATAAGGATCGGATCAGAAAAAAGCGCAACATGATGTTCGCTCAAGCCTCCTTGTCGCCACTATTGAACGCGGGCACGACGCTTGAAATGCTCATCCCTCAAATCAGATTTTCTGATAGAGAAGACTGGAAAGCCTCAAGATTTGATATAGCAAACGCGCTACGAAAGCAGGTAAGGACACTCCGAAAAGGCGACTTATCCCGACCGGAAGATATGTTGCTATCGCAGGCACACACGCTGGATCAGATTTTCAATAACGAAATCCGGCGAGCTATGGGAACTGATAAATTAGATGTCTTCAAAGCTATTATGGACATCGCCCTGAAAGCCCAGCGTCAATGCCGTGCTACGATTGAAACACTGGCTTTTATAAAAAATCCCCAGCCTTACATCCGGCAACAAAACATGGCGCTTAATCAGCAAGTCAATAATGGCCCGCCCATATCGCCCTCCCATGCGCCTCGCATGCGCGCGGGAAAATCAAAATCGCAAAACGAACTATTGGAGGCCCATGATGACGCACGGATGGACGCCGCAGCGATGCAAGCGGCAGGCAGAGCAGATCAGGAACTGGAAGCCGTGGGAACGCAGCACAGGCCCGAAGACTGAAATAGGCAAGGAAATATCCAGCATCAACGCCTTAAAGCACGGCCTGACAGCGCGAGACATGCGGGAGATCAGGCAATATCTGCGGGAGCAAGCTGAAGTTTTAGAGAGCTTGCCGACGTTTGCCTTGGGCGCTCTTAAGAGCTAGTGTCTTCCTGGGCATTGCTAATATATAGCATCTTGATCTCGTCATTTTTTACCGTGGCTTTCGCTTCTATTTTTACTCGCAAGTCCTGATCTAAGGCGTGAGTATAGATATTTCCGGTATTTTCAATAACAGGATCATTTATCCTCGCTGAGATAGGCTTCTCTTGGCCATCCAGCATAACGCGGCACGATTTTTTAGTCTTATCGGCCTCGACTATTTTCCCGAAATATGTCGTTGAGTCTGTCACCTGCAACTCCTCTTTTGAACGTAGCGCATCTGCTACTGGTTGGTCTAGTTGAAGTACGATTCTGGTTTGTGAGTGCTGTTCTATTCGCGCTGCCGAATATCCAATAGGTTCCACAGAATCACGTGCTGCACCTCTAGAATTATCAGCTATGTTCTCAATTGTGCGTGTGAAATTGCTCTGACTTTCTAGCAGAGTAGTAAATGCCATTTGAGTAATTCTTTCGGTGTGCTCACGCTCCTTTTGTCTTTCTTCTTGCATAATTTGCATGTGCTTCTGGTAAATCTCTATCACATCATTATCTCTATGCACTAGCTTTGCATACACCGCTTTTACCCAATCAGGAATAAACATGTCAGCAATTTCTCCCCATAGTTGGGGATAGACTGCCATTTGCCCCAATTCCAGGGCCGCCCAGATAGAATAACACACCGAACCTTTTTCCAGTTCTGCTGTTGTATGCATTCTGATCTTATAGATTGTGCGCCCGCCAGGAATACTTCCCGTATAAAATAAATGAGTTGCCGCATTGTATAACTTAGCAGTGCCAATAACGCTTTTGCCAAATTGTTCCGCATCCAAATGATGTTGGTCGGCATCCAATCCTGCAAAATGTAACCTAATAGGAGAGAAAAGAGGTTCTGGCATAGTAACTCCCTTTGATTTCGTATCCTTCGCCTTAACATACCTAATCTGTTGCGCCACTAAGAATTACATGACTGATACCAAGGAAATAAATGTGTAACCGATTATAATGACTTAAAAATCCAAGTCGCTTGAACGCACGGGAATGCAATTCCTGTGGCAATGTCGATTGTTTCTCCTATAACAGTGGACGAACTAAAATAACATACTGAGGGAGCGTTGTGAAAAGCCTGCTAGATCAATTGCCGAAAATCGTGGCCGACGGAAAGCGCGAGGCCGAGCAGATACTGGAACGGCTGGAGGGCAACTTCCGCATCGGGCTACAAACGCGCGAGCTGGTGGTACCGTCGCGGGATACCAACTGGCAGGATTTTCTGGTGGAAGCGCAGCGCAGCAAAGCAAACTTAGACCCAGCACGTATGAACCGGCTCATATACGGCGATAACCTGTTGGCAATGGCGGCGCTGTTGGCTGGCAATGATGACATGCCTTCTTATCGTGGCAAGGTGGATTTGATTTACATAGACCCACCCTTTGACAGCAAGGCCGACTACCGTACTAAAATTACTCTCCCCGGCGGCGATCTAGAGCAAAAGCCAACCGTACTGGAGCAATTCGCTTATTCCGATACGTGGAAGGACGGAACAGCTAGTTATTTGCAGATGATCGTGCCACGTCTTGTGCTGTTGCGAGAGCTTTTATCGGATGAAGGCTCTATCTACGTGCATATTGACTGGCACGTAGGTCATTACGTGAAAGTCGTGATGGATGAAATTTTTGGAAAAGACCTTTTCATAAATGACATAATTTGGAAGCGCGGGACGCCAAGAGGCAATGCTTCTGGGCACTTCCCCCACAGCACAGATAATCTTCTCCTATATGCCAAAACACAGGATTATTATTTTGAATCAGTTTATACTGAACATAAGGAAGGGTATATTGAAAAATACTATAATTACTTCGATGAGAAATTAAAAAAATATTTCCAGCCAACAAGTTTATTAGGACATTCTGGGATAAATCCAGAATATGAGTGGCGTGGAATAACTAAGCCTTGGCGTTACCCAAAACATAGGCTGGATCAACTTGACCAAGAAGGTAGAATATATTGGCCGAAAGAAAGCGGAATGCCGCGCTATAAACGCTATGTTGATGAAACCAAGGGGAGGCCGGTTCAATCTTTGTGGGAGGACATTCCTCCAGTAAATTCACAGGCCAGCGATAAGCTAAATTACGACACGCAAAAACCAGAAGCACTAATCCAAAGAATTTTAGAAGCAAGCACACAACAAGATTCTATAATTGCTGATTTCTTTTCCGGCTCTGGCACTGCCGCTGCCGTTGCAGAAAGACTTGGCAGAAAATGGATCGCAAGCGATCTCGGCAAGCCCGCCTGCATGATTACGCGCAAGCGTCTCATCGATCAGGATGCCAAGCCCTTCCTTTATCAGCACGTCGGCGACTATCAGGTGGAAATGGCACGTTCCGCCTATGGGCGTAAATTCCGCATCGGCGATCTGGCGGACATCGTGCTTGGGTTATTCGGTGCATTGCCTCTGCCGCTGGAAGAGAATCCGACGCGCAGTTTGGGGCGCATTCCGCGCACCAAAACGCTGGTGATGGTGGACAGCCCGAATAAGATGACCGGCCTTGCCACACTCCGCAAAGCCCTTTCCTTGCGTGATAATCACATGGGCGGCTGGGATAAGGTGGTGGTGCTGGGGTGGAACTTCGATCCGTCCATTGGCCATGACATACAGGGCTTAAATGAAGGCGAGAAGCTGGAAGTGTTGGTAATCCCGCCCGATCTGTTCGACCGCATCAAAAAGAAAGGCACAAAGCTCAAGGCCGAGGAAGTGCGCTTTTCATCACTGCAATACCTTGTGTTGGGCGACGTGAAGCGTGGTCGCAACGGTGACAAGGAAACCCTCACTGTGCCACTGGATAATTACGTGCTGCTTTCGCCAGAGGCATTGAATCTTGACGAGGCCAGTCGTGCCAAGGTGCAGGACATCATAAACAAAGACCCGCTGGCGCTGGTGGAATACTGGAGCATTGATCCTGACTATGACGGCGAGATATTCCGCTCCGTATGGCAGGATTACCGGGGCAACAGGGATAACGATGACGACCCCCTGCGTGTTACCACTGTAGCATTGCTGAGCGGCCTGCCCGTTAAGAAAGGCACCCGCCGCGTCTGTGTCCGCGCTGTGGACGTATTTGGCTTTGAGGCCGAAGCGATTGTGGAGGTAGCAGGATGACCGCGAAAGAGGCTCAGTATATTGACCCCGATATGGAGGGTGGCCAGTTCCAGTACACGGTCTCTTCGCCGGACTTGGTCAAAATGGAGAAAGAGCGCCAGATAGGTATAATGAGACATTGGTTCTATCAACGCTATGAAGACCCCGTTCATAGTATGCCGTATGACTCTGCGGAAGGAGGATATGCCTTTCTCAATGGAGGGCCTTTTGATGCACGGGAAATATTAGAAGATGAGTTCAGCGGAATTGTTGCGGAAGAGGCAATCGAAGAGTTAACGCACGAACTGGAAATGGAGTGTATTGAATGGACAAGAACCGATTCCTATGATCAGGAATTATTTCCCCGTGAGGAAGAATTCTATGAAGTTGAAGCAGCACTCGATGATCAAAAACCACTAGAAAACTTAAAACAGAATTTGAGCTTACTTCGCCAATTGCTTGCTGAAAAAGATCTTATGGATCAAAGCCTACACAAATTTCAGCTAATGATGATTTATACCTTTTGTGTAACAAGTCTTGAAGCCTATCTATCTGATATGTTCGTAAAAAAGGTGATGAGCGATAAGGAGTTAAAGAAAAAATACCTTCAATCAGAGAAAAAATTCGGAAAGGAAAAAATAAGAATTAGTCAGATTTTTGAAAAATATGAAGGGATTGATGCAATCCTTAAAAAGCAAATATCAAATACCATCTTTCATAATTTAGCGCATGTTAAAGGCTTATTTAAGGGTGTTTTTAACGCTGATATGGGTGACATAGGAGAACTGGCAAAGTGCATAAACAAGCGCCATGACTTTGTACATCGTGGGGGCAAAGATAAAGATGGCAATGAGGTTACGGCCAGCAAGCTAGAAGCAGAGAAACTTATAAGTGTGATCGAAGCATTTTATAAAATGGTTGATCGGCAAATCAACCCCAGATTAGACGACCCACCTATACCTTTTTGAGATCAAAATGAGCATTAATAACCTCACTCTTGCCCGTAAACTGACAGAGGCCGCAAATGCCGAATGCGCCGGGCTAGAAAGTGGCAAGGCGTTCATTTTGGAGAAGGTAACAGACGCTACCGCCGAATTGCTTAAATGGTGGTTCCAGCAGGACTATATTGACTCCCGCCAGTATAATTTTCACGAAGGGCAGCGGCAGGCCATTCTCAATACCATTTTTGCGCATGAAGTGCTGGGCGCGCAGACGTTGCAGGGGCTATATCAGAAAATAGCGCCCGAAGTGATACTGGAGAGCCACCGCGCTAGCGAGCAGATTGCCGCACCCAAAAATGATTACCCCAAATATTGCATGAAAATGGCTACCGGCACCGGCAAAACATGGGTGTTGCAGGCGTTCCTGATATGGCAGCTTCTCAATGCCAATCGCATTACCGGAAATCCCATGTTCACCAAAAATTTTCTGGTAGTGGCACCGGGGCTGATTGTTTACGAGCGCCTGCTGGACGCATTCATGGGAAAAGAGCGTGGCGGCAAGCGCGACTTTGCGGACTCGGACATTAACAAATATCAGGAGTTATTTATCCCAGAAACCTACCGTGATGAGGTATTCCGCTTTGTGCAGGGAGCGGTCTGCCAGAAATCCGACATCGGGCGCAAAGTAACGTCGGGGGGTATCATTGCCATAAGCAACTGGCAAACACTCATGGAGCAGGGCGAGGAAGAGATAGAAGCAGAGAATGATATTGAAGCCCCAGGCATCGCTGCCGATCCTGCCCGCGTGGTACAAAGCGTCCTGCCGCTGACGCCGGGAACATCCGGCGGCAATGACCTTGGTCAGTTAAATCAGAAGTATGAGCGCGGCGGCGCTCTTTCCTATTTGCGCGGGCTACCCAATATGCTGGTGTTCAATGATGAGGCACACCGCATTCATGAAATCAAGCGCGAAGGCGAAGTGAGCGAGGTAGAATGGCAGAAGAGCCTTAACATTATCGCTGAAAACAAAAAGAACTGCTTTATTCAGGTGGACTTCTCCGCCACACCCTACAATCAGGTGGGTACGGGGAAAAATATAAAGCGTGCGTATTTTCCTCATATTGTGGTGGATTTTGATCTCAAAAACGCCATGAAGCAGGGCTTGGTAAAGTCCTTGGTACTTGATAAGCGCAAGGAAATCGGCGCGTTGTCTAACGAAGAACTGGAATTTAAGGCACACCGCGATGATGACGGCAACCCTGTACTATCAGACGGGCAGCGCCTCATGCTCCGGGCGGGGCTTGCCAAGCTAAAGAAACTGGAGGCAGAGTTTGCCGTGCTTGATCCGACCCGCTGCCCCAAGATGATGGTAATGTGCGAGGACACCAGCGTCACGCCGCTGGTGCAGGATTTTCTGAAACTTGAGGGGTTAAGTGAGGAAGAAATTATCCGGGTGGATTCTGACCGCAAGGGCGAAATAAATCAGAAAGAATGGACGGATTTGCGCGAGCGCCTTTTTGATCTTGATGCCCACCCTAATCCGCGCGTGGTGATCAGCGTACTAATGTTGCGCGAGGGGTTTGACGTAAACAATATCTGCGTGATCGTGCCACTACGTGCCACACAAGCGCAGATTCTGCTAGAGCAGACCATAGGCCGGGGACTGCGCCTTATGTGGCGTGGTGATGAGTATGAAGATAGCAAGCGGGATAACCGCAAGCTCATTCGTGAGGGTAAAAGCCCGAATAATATGATCGACGTGCTTTCCATAGTGGAACACCCGGCATTCATGCAGTTTTACAAAGAGCTGATAGAAGACGGGCTGGTGGGTGAAACAGATGAAGATGATGACGGCACCACCAGCACCGGCGACCTGATAGCAGTGGATTTGCGCGAGGATTACGAGCAGTTTGATTTTGCTATGCCCTTTGTGTTGCATGAGCGCGAGGAAACGATTCAGCAGCGGCAAGTGGATATAAATTCCCTGAGTCCCTTTACCGGCTTTTCCCTCCTGCAACTGAAAGCACAAATAGGTAAGGGCGAGAAATTTATCTCCGAGGACGTGCAAACCAGTACACGCTTTGGTGATTACCGGGTGGACGGCGGAGTGATGACCGCTACTGGCTACAATGATTATGTTGCCCGCGTGGTGCGCCGTATCGGAGATATGCTGAGCCAGCCTATTACGCGCAGTTCTAAGGTGTATGCAAATCAAAGCCAGTATCCGTATATGCAGGCGAATAAGCCTCAGCTTGCTGCTTGGATTGATACCTATATCCGGCAAAGGCTATTCGGCGAGAAGGTTGATCCTCTGGAAGACGAAAACTGGCGCTTGCTTCTGATTGATCCCGTCACCGAGCATGTCATCAAGGTATGGGCGCAGCAGTTGCTCAATATCTCCGACACTGAAATCACCTGCGACGCGGAAGTGACGTACAGGCGGCTTTCAGAAGTGAAGAAGCTAACTATGCGGCAAAGTAGCTCTTTGCTGGTGAACAAGTGCATATATCCGCGCCTGCCTTTCCCGTCGCGTAACGGCGGGCTGGAGCAGAGCTTTATGGAGATGGCAAGCCATGACGGGGAAGTAGAAGCATTTTGCAAAATAAACGAGCAAAAGCATGATTTCCTGCGCCTGCGTTATATCAAAGAGGATGGGCTGCCCGCTTTCTATTCCCCGGATTTTCTTTTGAAGACTGCCAAGGATATTTTCCTTGTGGAGACAAAGGCGCAGGATCAGCTTGCCCACCCGAATGTGCAGCGCAAGCGCCGCGCTGCCCTTGCGTGGTGCGAGCGGGTGAATAAACTGGAGCCTGCCGAGCGTATGAACAGGGAATGGCACTATGCCCTCGTCGGCGAATCACTGTTCTATGAATGGCGAAACAAAGAGGCTACTATGCCGGAACTCTTGAGTTTCGCCCGCCTGCGCGGCGCAGACTATCTTGTCCAGCAGCGGTTGGCGCTTTAGTATCTAAGCCGCCGCCGAGACGGTCAGCGAGGTCATTTCTGTGACTTTCTGGAACTGCGCCAGTATTTCGGCGTGATGCTGGGCGAGGTAACGCACTACGCGCGCGTTGCCGAGCAATCCCAGCAGATACGTCTTGGCGATGGTCAGGTTCAGCACATCTGTGCCGTAGCTTTCCTCGATCAGCCGGTATTCATCCTGGACGTTCGCCATCTCGTTCTCCATGCGCTCCATCTGCCCCGCGTCGAGTCCTTTCACTTTCTTGGGCTGGCTCGGTTCCACGAGCTGATCCTGGGGCGTGGCAGCGAACAGCACCTTGGCATAAGAGTAGGTATAGGTTCCGGTATCATTCATCAGCCCCGCCACCTCCACCTGGCGCACCGGCTTCATGCGTCGGATCAACGGGAACACGCTGCCGGACATTATCTTGTCCTTCAGCAGATCGATGGCCTCAGGGCAGATGCCTTCCACCAGATTGCGCTTGCGGACGATCTGCGCCACGTCCACGCAGAGGGCCTCTGCGATCTTTTCCTCGGATACGCCACGCTTCACGGCTTTCGCAATCATACGATGTTCCTGTATGGCGGACAGACGGTTGACGTGCTTGTTGTAGGTGAACGACTCGACATCCGTGGAAACGAGGCACGTGACCTCCTTTTCGCCAAGTTCCTGCAGTGCCTTGAGGCGCAGATGCCCGTCCAGCAGGATATAGCGATTTCTGGCGGCGGTATCGCGGGTGACGACGGGAGGCTCGATGATGCCGACTGCGCGGATGGAAGTCAGTATCTGCTTGTACTTGGGGCTTGCGTGCGCTGTGTCGGTCACCAGTTTCAACGGTACGATCTGATCGAGGCGTAGATCGATTAGTTTCGTGTCGAAGCCCAGCTTGATGCTGTCTTTGGGTGGTTCATCCGGCGGTTCACCTGATTTTTTCATAGCTAAGCCTTCCCGGCGATAAGTTCAGAAATGGGCTTGGGTAACGTGCCGAGTCCTTCCGTTTGCAGGATCGTCTGGAAGCCTTTTTCACTTATCAGCCGCCGCAACGCCTCCACGACGAATACGACCGCCCTACTGGCGACGTTCGCTTTGCGCGTGAGCAATCGCTTGCGAGTTACTTCCCTCTGATAGACCCTGATGATGTCCTGAGCCAGGGTTTCGCCGTCACGCTTGCTCTTGCGGTATTTATTAAGGGTTTTCCCGTCGTGCCTGCGAAGTTCCACCAGACGTTTGGCTTCCAGAAATTTCTTGCCGCGCAGTTGGTGGCTGTCATACGCCTCTTGCAATGCCTGTTGAATAGCCCTGCCTCCCGGCGTCTCGGCAATCTTTATGGCGATGGTAATAGGGATTTGACCGCTCTCCACCGCCGCAAGCAGCCGCTCTTCTCCGTGGGCAAGCAGATGTATCACTCCGCGCGTATAATCGAGAGTAAGTCCCGTCTTGGCGGCGATGGCTTTGTCGTCGTACCCCTGTCTTTGCAGGATTTCTATGCCCTGCAGCAAGTCCATCGCTCGGTAGTACCGCCGCGCGCAATTTTCCACGAGGCTCATGATGAGCGCCTGCTCCTCAGTGGCGTCGATGACGATGGCAGGTATGTGGGTCTGGCTAGACGCCATGAAGGCTTCGATCCGTCCTTGGCCGCAGACTAGATCGTACTCTTTACCTTCGACGGATGAACTGGCTGTGACCGTGATCGGACGCTTTAACCCTACCTGAGTAATGTTGTGCTTAATCGACTCGAAAATCCGGGTATTTCGTACTCGTGGATTGAGAATGTGAATCTTCTCTATGGGTATCATTTCAATGGGGGGCTTGCGCTTGCTCATGCGACCTCCGACAGCGCCACGCGCTCCGTAAGCAGGAAAAACGGCTCCAGTTCGTCAAAGCGATAGGCATCCAACGCCAGGCCATTGTTTTCGGCAAGGCGTAAGCGGGGATTTTCGATGTCCAGCGCCGGTAGCAGGTAGTAATCCAGTGGCTGCTTGTTATCGGCGTCCATGCGGATGGCCAGAGTGATGTCCGGCGCATAGCCAGTATCCAGATGCATTTTCCAGCGGTGCTTGCCCGTCATGGTTTTTACGCAACGGCAAATCACCGCTGATACCCTGATCTCTCCGTTGACGATCAGAAGTTCGGAAGGGATTTCCTGCCGGACGCTGCCGCCCAGCGCCTCAATCTTCTGGATCGTATCGTCGATGATGCCGCCATGTAGCTTTCGCAGGTGTCGGTTGATTTCGATATAGCGATAATCGCGCCGGGGCGCGTATCCGATAAGCTGGTATGCTTGGATCAGACTGCCGAAACGATGGAAATACGCGCTGCTGGAAGGCATGTCCTCCGCCTCGTCGATGATCATGCCGGACAGCCAGCCTTGGCGCTCGCATAGCTTCTTTAGCTTGCCCAGCATATCATCATCGCTCAGTTTGCGGCTGCGCTCGCGGATGATGCCTTGGGCGGTATAGAAGTAACTTGGCTCTACCACGGCCTCGAAAGCACCGTCCGAGCGTATCCACATATCGGGCGTATTGACTACCCGCCGCATCTTCAGCTTGAAGGAAGTCCTGTTGAAGACGTTGTTGCCGATATATTTCTCGTTCGTGAGCACCTGATGCACGCCCCCGCGCGTCCACTCGCGCCCCAAGTCCGTCCTGAGGCCGCGCTGATTGAGCAACGCCGCTATCTGGCTCTCCAGCATCCCCTTTTCCGTAAACGCCTGATACATCCAGTGCACGGTCTCTATTTCTTCGGCTGGCCCCGGTATCAGTATCACCCGGTCGGTTTGCAGGCTTTTATGCTCGCCCACCTTAAGTTCGCCCTTCTGCTTACCATGTTCGTCGATAAGCATACGACGCAGACCATAGCCCGCATGGCCTCCCTGCCGGAAGCCAAGTTCAATCAACCGGCATTGCCCCGCAAACACCTTGCCAGACAGTTCCCGGCTATATTCCCCCGCCATCGCCCGCTTAACGCCTTTGACAATGGTGGAAACGGGACTGCCATCATTCTCGAACTGCTCCGCGACATACTGCACGTCTATACCGGCGCTGCGGCAGACATATTCATAATGGGCGCTTTCGTCGGCGTCCTGAAACCGACCCCAGCGCGTCACATCCAACACCAGAATAATGGAGAACCCCGCACTGCCCGCTCGCACATCCGCGATTAGCTGCTTGAGCGCATCGCGCCCGTCGAGTTTGAGGCCACTTTTCCCAGCATCGGTATAAATCTGAACGATCTCCATCCGGTGGCGGGCGGCGTACTCGCGTATGGCGTCGGCTTGATTCTCGGTGGAGTATTTCTGGTGATCCGTGGACATGCGGACGTACATAGCTGCCTTGCGGGGTACGCCTCCTGCCGTCTTGTCTTGAGCATGAAAAGGTTTCTGCACGGCAAATCTCCTAAACAATGGTTAATTATTTCCGCCGTATATAGCCGGAGTCTCAATTCAGGGCGCGACACTAACAAGAGAGTTTAAAAATGTCTTTCATCGAAAAGGGCCAATCTTTACCCCAAGAAATTAACGAAAAAACGATGGCCGGTTTGGTGGCCTGCGCGTTGCGTCAGGAGTATGCCGGTGCACGTGCGGCGATTAAGCGCATCGAGACCGCGACTGGCATAAGCCAGAACTGCGTGCGCAAATGGTACAGGGGCAGCAATGCCCCGGAATCCGTGCATTTGCTGGAACTCGCCAGAATCTATCCGTGCGTGTTGCGCATGATCCTGGAATTGATTGGGCGCAGCGACGTATGGGACGCCTGCGTGCGAAATTCCATCCCGCAAAAGATGCAGGCTGAGCATTCAACCGGCCACTTGAAACGGGTCGTTTATTACGACAAATTTGTCGTAATAGGCGTTATCGTAAATTTGATGATCGGCTGCCAGTTGAACCAAAGACAGCTATGGTTCCTCGGAAGGCTTCAGCAGGGGCATAAGGTCAAGGTGGACGACATCAGCGCCGTATGGCGGGTGCACTTCAGAACCGCCCAGCGCGATATCACAGGGCTACGCCGGGCTTCTCTCATCCGGCTTGCGGGGGTGCGGAGAGAGGGATGCTACGAATTAGTTTAGACATCAGTACGCTCTGATATTCCGGGTACAAGCGACAAAAATCTGGCTTAAATGCCGGGCTGGAATATATTGGTGCCATATGAGAGGGTTGCTAATGCAGAAGGTTGATCTTTTATCAATAACCCTGTTGCCGGATTGGTCGCTGTCAGTTCAGATCAGCTTTTGGGTCGGATTTGCAATGGCTGCTTTGCTAATAGGTTACATTCTTCGGTGTTGGTGCGCAGGCGGCTTGAGATGGAACGATTTGGAGATTGAGCAAGCTGAGATCGGAACAGGTAGCGGTAAACTCAAGTTAAAGCCAAATATTACAGACCAGCAGGTGGCGTACGCAATCTGGGTAGAACTCAGCACTCGAAAGATCGGTCTGCCCATAGATTTTGACCATGATGTGATAGCCGAGATTTACGATAGCTGGTATGAGTTCTTTTCCATCACCCGTGATCTTGTAAAATCCATCCCGGTCAACAAGGTCAAACGCGATAGCACCACGAAAATAATCAAACTATCGATAGAAATCTTAAATAAGGGCCTGCGCCCTCACCTGACACAATGGCAAGCTCGATTCCGCACTTGGTATGAAAATGAAGTCGATATAGCCAAGGAAAAAAAGGTTGTGATTGATCCCCAAGAAATTCAAGGAAAGTTTCCTCAATACGATGAGTTAAGAAAAGACATGAAACGGATTAATGATCACCTCATAAAATATCGAGAACTTATGCACCGACTCGTCTTGAATTATTAGTTGCTGCATATGCCCATAGAGTAGCGGGCGGAAAGGTGTGTAATGAATGGACGTTCGCTTTGACCAGCTTAATCAGCCGTATTATATACCACCACCCAAACGCAAAGTTTTTGTAAGTTATCATCACAGGGCGGATCAAGGGTACTGTGATTGGCTTACTACGCATCTTGGTGGCACCCTTGAGGTATTTACTGATCGAGCATTAGGTGACCCGATCCGTAGTGATGATTCGGAATATGTTAATCGCACGATACGGGAAGATTATATATCCGGATCATCAGTAACGGTCGTTCTTTGCGGAGCAGAAACGTATAAGCGTAAATACGTTGATTGGGAGATTTGTTCGACTTTGCATCATGAACACGCCCTTTTGGGAATTGCATTGCCAACAGCAATGCGCGGTGACCAAAATGGAGTTATCGTCCCAGCCCGTCTTCACGCAAATGTTCAATCGGGCTATGCGCACTGGGCAAATTGGGATCATCAGGCATGGAGCAATGCCCCAGCTATATTTGTTGCGCTGCTTGAAGAGGCAATCCGTCGCAGCACGAATAAGCAATTAATTCAGAACAACATGGAGAAAATGGCTAGAAATCAGTCATGAGTTGTGCCGATAGCTCCCTATGCCGATTATAGTCAAAATTGCTAGCCATATCGCTAGCCAGACCAATTTTTAGCAGTTTTAAAACATGCTAAGTCATTGGTGGCTCGGGAGGGATTTGAACCCCCGACCAAGGGATTATGATTCCCCTGCTCTACCGCTGAGCTACCGAGCCAAAGTGCAGCTATGCCTAGGGCGGTGGACACATCCTGTCAAGCGCGGAATCGGAAAAATACTGGCGCGGGGCGGGGCTTTCCTGTTAAAAAGCGGGATGCGTTTCCTGTGGCAGATTTTCTGGCGGCACAAGTTCAGCTTGCTGTACCTGGTGCTGATTCCGCTCGTGAACTGGGCCTTTGGCAACACGCCCCTGTTTACTCTGCCGGACGGCGGCAAGTGGTCGCCCTTTTCAATCGTGGTGGGCCTCATCCTGGTGGTGCGTGATTTTGCCCAGCGTGAAATAGGCCATTACGTGTTTATCCCGCTCATGATGGGCGTGGTGCTTTCGTATTTCATGGCGCCGCCTATCATCGCAATTGCCAGCGCGTGCGCATTTCTGGTGAGCGAAAGCATCGACTGGGCCATTTTCACTTTCACACGCGCGCCGTTATCGCTGCGCGTGCTGCTCTCGAGCGTCGTGGGCAGCGCTGCCGACTCAGTCGTGTATTTAAGCGGCGCAAGCTTCGCCGTGCCGGGCATCTTCAGCTGGTGGACGCTTGGCACCATGCTTGCGAGCAAATTTTCCGGCGCTGTCGTCGTGTTCTACATGCTGCGCCGCCGTGAGCGTGTTTCGCGGGACATCGCGGATTACCTCACGTCCAGCGCCGAGCCCTTGTAGGCATCGACGAGAACATCGTCTTTGAAAATGAAAATAGTCGGCCGTTTGTCGTTCGGCAGGTAATAAACGTAGTAGAGCTGCGAAACATTCTTTCCGTCTGCGAGCTGGTATGTCTTGGCCATTTTTATCGGCTTGCCGAGCGCAAGCTCGACCATTTCAGGAGAAGCTCCCATGAAAACAGTGCGCTTGATCAGCACCTGTTTGTCTTCGTAGGGGATCGTGAGGTTGTTGATTTTGTCCAGCCGTTCCTGCTCCACGCGCACTACGTGCGTCCAGCCGAAGACATCCACCCGAATCATGATGTCAGCAAGCAGCTGCGGCTGATTATCCTCCAGGAAAAGGAAGAGGAGAAAAAAGCACAGTATGAAAAGTATACAACACAAGGCACGCAGCATAATAGCCGACCCAAAAAAATGACCTGAAACTACTCTTTGATTATAGGCGGCAGACCCTAATTTTTGGTAAGCACAACCCTAATTTTTGGTAAATTAACGGGAAGTTAAGGGTTCGCAGGGGCGCCGCTTTCCGGCGCTGGTTTGGCTTCGGGTGTTGCCGGAGGATGCCCCAATTTCTGCATGGCGGCATCGTATGCCGATCTGGTTTCGGCAATGCGTCCGCTGTCGCAGGGAATGTCGCCGTACATTTCCTTATAAGAACCCGTGGCTGCGAGCAGTATATTATCCCGCATCATGGCGTCCGCATGCGCGTCAGCCAGTTCTTTTTGCAGGGACTCCTGGATAAGACTTAAATCCTGAGGGCCGGTCTGGCCGCATTTTTTTAAGTAGTAATAGGTCACGAGCCAGGCCTCGTAACGCTGTTTTAACCAGTCGAGATAGGCCTGCTGCTTGCTGTTTTGTTCATTGAATTCCGTAATATCGGAAAACGGCAGGCCCAGGGAAGGCGGGAGTGTAGCAACTATGCCAGAATGGGACAGCTCAGGTGCAGAGGTTTTGCTGTCGGGTATAATAGTTGCTTGCGGGGCTGTGGTGGCCATAGGGGGCGCGGCAGGGGAAAGGGATTCTGCGCCGTGGCGTAGATCGCCGGCGGCTTCTGCCACCAGCAGCAGTGTTACCAGTATCCCAATCTGCACATGGCGCTGGTGGAGCATCTGCAGCAGGGCGGCCATCTCGGAGGGCGGTATGGGAGATCCCTGTAACCCTTTGATTCGTCGGTCTTCCCGGTAAGTGCCCCAGGCAAGCACGCCCCAAACGATGGCAATAACCAGCCATTGCAGGCAGGTCCAGTAGAATTCGGGTGCGGGAGTGTCAAAAGCAGGCATTTGAAAGGCTTTATACAGCCAAAGAGCTTATTTTGCCTAGTTATTTACCATGCGTTGCTGCCAAAAAAGTGCGAATGCTAGGCAAAAGGCGCAGAGCGTAGCGGTGCCTACGGTCAAGCCTTTTAACGACGCAGGCGCACTTTTTTGGCAGCAACCCGAAGGGACGGGCGGATTTTCGGTGTCCTGCTTGTCGCGGCGCTAGTCCGTAGAACCACTACGGATATACGCGCCGCTTCGCGCGTTCATCCGAAAATCCGCACCGTCGCATGCAAAAAACTAGGTAAAATAAGCTCTCTACCTTAAAATATAAGGGAAAGTTCATAATATTGTAACAATTTGGTGTTATTGTGAAAGATGAGGAATTGCGACAACAGGCCGGATTTTATATATGGCGACCAAGGTTGATAGCGAAGATAAGAATGAATTAGGCGAAGAACACGCCCAGAAAATCCTTTCAGGCATAGTTAACGACAAAGGCTATGTTGCCGGACTGTTCAGGTTACCTGAGCCGTTTTTTACAATGTACAAAGTTGCTGAACCGAGAATTCAGCAATGGTTGGCTGAGGCGGGTGAGCCTCGCATTTCTTCTGCTGCCAGAGCTGCCGCTATTGCTCTTAAAATCCCCAATCCGGATACGATGGGCCAATGGGCAGGATATCTATTCAAAAAAGGTTTCCCTTTTCTTACTGATATCGGGAATGTTTGGAGAACTGGTCAGATTCACCGTGAAAACAAAAAGCAGGTATTAGAAGAGTTAGCGCCATTGCTTGCGGCAAATAAAAATCAGAATAGTGGCGGAGTAGTAGGTGGCATTACCAATTTATTTCTCGGAGGGTATGAAGGTAACGAAATGGTTCAGTATGCGCTCAAACTGGTCACCAAAGAAACTTATAAAAACCTGACGCAAAACGCCGCTTCTATTATTCCGCGCAGTGTGCAGCTGTACGGACAACATATCAATGAACAATTAAAAGCTGCAGGAAAAATGGGGGCGGAGAATCAGCCGGCGAATATTGAAGAACTCCAAAAGAAGGCCGATTTTGTCGAGAATTGGGGCTTGCCTCTGTCAGGCGCTATGGAGCAAGGGGCTGCCAAGGCTATTAAGGGGGCAAGCTGCCATAGCCTTATCAGGCAATCCTCGCTTGGAGTGGTGATGGATCTGAAGGAATATGTGCGCCAGCAAGAGCTGGACAGGCCGGAAGCACAAGGCGATCGCTATCAGTTGACTCATGTTGCTGAACTGGTCGAAGAGGCGTTTCAGCGTGCTCAAAAAGAGCAGGGCCGACATGTCATCCCAACCAAGCGTATGAAGGATGCTGCACGGCTCATTGCGGAAGAACTGGTAAATGGGAATATGCAAGTGCTGTCATTGGTGAACATCATAGGCAAGAAGGAATTGCTCAATTCCAAAGGCGATGGCCTGATCAGTGACGATAAAATAAGGGATGCGCTGGCAAAAGAGATGGATATCTACTCCAAAGGTTCGGCCATAGATGTCGATGCTTTCATGAAAGAGCTCAATTACTCGCTCGACGATATTAAAAGACACCTGCAATCCAAAGATAAAGATGAACAGGCATTAGTGGTGTTGCTGCACCCCGACGCAGTGCTGATTGCTGCCGGCATGAAGAAGGAAGATATTGCGGAGTATCGCAAGCACATCTCAGGCCGCATGGCAGATGGCGTTTTTGGAACGCTTATCGATAATCTCGGTAGCAAGTACGACAATGCCGGTTTGGAAGAAATGGGATTCGACCGGCAATCCATACAATTCATCCGTTCACATGAAGGTGACCCCCAGGCAATCGCTTATGCGCTGAAGGACGCCAGAGAAAAGACACAGGTCGTTGAAATTGCCCGTACCGCGCTGATGGGCGCTGAATCAAGTGAATGGCGAGACCTTATCGAAAAAAGCCGCACAGCAGGCAAAACAGATGCAGCGGCACGGGTGGAGGGGGAGGACTCTAACCCACACCCCGAATCCGCGCCGGATAAGCCAGTGCAGCGTTATTTGGATCGCCGTTCCCGGCGTCCTATGGACCATGCCCGTCGAGCGGATGAGCTTGAGGAAAACCGGGATACCCGCCGTTAATTTCTGTCCTATAAATCCCTCCACTGTCATCAAACTGTAACGTTTCCATGTTAAAGTGAAGCTGGAAGTGCTGTCGTTCGCGCGTGCGCTGGAAGTGTATGTGCGGCTGGCGGCTCTCCATAAAGGGAAAATGACGCATGGCGAACGATATTCTGTCAGAAATGGTGGATAGAGACGTAGTGGAGCAGATGACTGCGCCGGCACCGTCTGCTTCGTCGCGCTCTTCAGTGCCTTCCGTGCCGCTGAAGCCAAGTCCCGGTCTCATCGAACATATACGGAAATTTACTTTCAGCAGTTTCGCTGATTTTTACTATAACTCATTCCGCTTTGTTGGTTATGTGGCGCAGGCCATTTATTCAATAGTTCTGCGCGGCGTTTCCGACAAGCTTTATGGCAAGAATGCTGCCGAGAAACCTTTCGTTCCCCGATTCTTCAGGCCGGACTTTATCGGAGAAGAAGGGCGCGGGGCGCGCATGATTATCCATGCCATGGAATTCACGGCGTTTGAAGGGCTGGCGATTGCGGCACTGTTTCAGGACAGGAACAGGTTTAGAATTGCTGTTGGAGATGCGGTTGCCGCCGAGCAGGGCAAAGCCCCGAATACCGTCGGCCTGAAGGACATACTCGCAAGCAATAATCCGATTATTCAGACAGCCGTCAATCGCTCGAAGGGTCTTTACATCCTGCGACTCGTCCAGCCGCTGACGTTCCTGTGGAGCTTGGGTCTTGCCCTTACTACAATGGCACTGGAAATCGTCGGCGAACGTGCAGCGTATCTTGAGAAAAATGCTTATGACAGATTACAGCAGCTGGTGAAGGAAGTGGGCAACAACCAGTTGGGGACGTGGTCGCGCAAAGATGTCGTGGCGCGGCTTGTCGAAGTTATCCAGCAAAGCCGTTCCGATCATGATACCGCGCCGATCCAGATGGACGATATAGAAAAATACTTTCCCTTATTATACGAGATAACCGACCGCATGCTTGAAAAGAAATGGCGTTTGCCGGAAGCACTTTATGTGCTGGGGCAGATAGTGAAAGATCCCGCCAGCCCGCAGAAGGCGCAGCAGGCCTACAATGATGTGCTTACCCGTGGTCTGGCAGGCATTGCGGCTATGAAACACGATGGAACGTCTGAGCCGTCCGTCTCTTCGCCTGCGGCACAGCCACAGCCTGAATCTACGTCCCGCAGCGCAACCCCGAAAGCGGCCAGGGATATTCTTGCCCGCGGGCCGAATCCGCCGCTTGCGGAGCCTTCGACCGCAGAACTTTCCCCAATCCGTTGATTTTATTAACAGATTGTTGATATTTGTCTTGGGGGCCGTAACCAAATCTTCACAAAGTTTTGCTGTAATAATGCCCCCTGAAAAGGCACAATAGAAGAGCGAGTATCTGTATATTTTATATGGCAGAAAACGTTGACAATTTGACCCGGGAGCCCGCCAGTGAAGTCCAGACCAATGGTTCTTCAAAGGCGGAGCCTGTGTCTGCAGCAAATAAGTTTCCACATACGGAAATACGGGGACGCTACGATAAGTACCGTTCGGCCTATTGGGGAGCAGCTATTGCGACGCTTGGTATGCGCTATGCAATGCGTCCTTTTTCCCGCCAATGGTGGGAGCCGGAGAATAAAAGTGGCGCAGTCTATAATTACAAAGATAACGTTCTTAAGAAATATTTATACGGTGGCGTGGCTGGGTTGCTTATGTATGCCATCACAATTCTTTATGCTCGAAGCACCCTAAAGGATATACGCAGTATATTTTCCGAAACGATGGCATGGGAAACAGGCAAGAAGGCTGAAGACATTAGTTTCAAGGATTTATGGCAGAGCAAGAACGACATTATCCATCGCACTATGCGGAACTATTTAAAATATAATTTTCGCCGTTCCTTTGTGAATATATTCTTTTTCGTACCATTTTTTCCGGGGGTGGCGAACTTCTTTAAAAGCAAGCTTGGATATTCTCTCCATGCGGAATCGGGCGGAGACTGGGGCGTAGGCGCCAATTCTGCATATCTATTTTCTGATGTCATTTATCGCGAAGAAACCTTCTTTGAAGGACTGCAGAGGTTCATTGATCAAAAAATCAACCACACTGACAAAACAGGAGACGTGGTTACGACAGCGGATCTGATCAGTCTATATGACCGCCACGCTAAGGATAAAAATCCCAATTATACTTTCTCCGGAAGGATGGACACGCAGCGGTGGAAGAATGACCAGCGTCTCTTTGGTCGTATAGCCGAATTGATGAACCAGACGTATAACAACGAACCCAACCACGAGCAGGCTAATTTCACCGTACCCAAGCTGATTTATCTGCTGGGCAATGGGTTGATTGATCCGGAGCATATGGAGCGCAGCCTGGCATATATCGAGACTGCTGGTCATAACCCGGGCATGGATGAGGTCAAGCAGATGGCAAAGGCGCTTGGAAGCGGTATGTCGCTTGAGGAAGCCAGCCAGAGAGGTATCTCTTCGCCCGCGCAGAAGGATGTACCCTTGGCGGGCAATGATAACCCAGGGGCGCAACCTGAGCAGGAAAATAAGCATACTGCGAAGCTGGCAGGCGAAACCCGCACTACTGCCCGCGATATCCTTGCTTCTGCCAGCGGTGCCCAGAGCCTCACTGAAAAAGCCCTTCAGGGCAATGGCACGGGTGCAGGACTGGCTGCCGGATAACCCGGATTCTGGTGCTTTTCATCAATCGTCATAAAAAATTAACCAAACCGCCCTATAATCGTCACTTCCAGTAGCTATAGTATTATTATGTAATGGATTTCCTTGATAAAGACGCAAGGTTTTTATGGTGGCGCCAACGACCGAAGTAATAAAGAAAATAACTCCTGCTGCCGTGCAGGAAGTATCAAGAGCGAGCTCTTTCTCGCTGCTGTTATCCCCGTTCCGCGTGATAGGAAATGCGATAAGCAGTGTTTTTTCTGCATTTACATCGATGTATACCATGATAGCGATTTTTATCGCTGGCTGGCTGGCGAATAAAAGCTGGATGCCCAAACAAGCGGCAGGAATCCTGGGAAAAACGACAGAGGTAGTTAATTTACCGTATGTCGCAACGGCTGAATTTTCGGGAGCGATTGGGGCAGCTTTGGGGAAAGCATCTCCTGTAAGCAAGGCGGTAGAAAAAGTAAGCAATCATGTCGGCGCGCACGCAAATAGGATGCTGGGCCGTCACTCGCTGGGCGCCAGGGCCTTAGAACGGGCTGGGCAGAACAACGTCATGCATAACGTCTTTACCGGTCTGGCGGTTCTGCAGGAGACGGGAAGTATTTTCAGGTCCTTTGGCGGAGGTTTCAGTGAACTCAGGCAGATGCAGAAAGATATCACGGGAAAACCTGCATCTATCTGGTCGGTGTTATTTGGTGTAAATCTGCATCCGCTTGTGAAAGAAGCGCGTAAGGATGTCGTAGGCATCCGCGCATTGCTTGGCACAGGATTTCGGGTGGCAGGCATAGCCGGTAACTTATGGCTGGCATTTCTGAGTCGCACGCCGGTGCCCTCAGGAGGGAAGGGGTTGATGGCGTATATGCTTAAAACGACGGCCATCGCCGAAGGCTCAGGTCTGGCAGCTAAACTTGTCATGTCAGGCAATACCGCGATTGATGCATCCATCAACATGCGCAGAGATCCTGCCGCTCAGATCAGCATGGAAGATCGCCTTGCGCTTGTTGGCGGGCTTGCCAAAAATATGGGGTATAAAGCAATAGAGGCGGTAGCGGCACAATTCCATCAGGAAAACCTGTCGCGTGCCGAAATGTTGCAGCGTCTTGCCGAGGGACAAACGGCTGCGCCGCAGAATAATCCTCCCGTAACCGTGAACGGAAAAACCTATACCAGTAACAAGCGGGATGGAAAACTTGCTGACGCGTTCAGCCCCACCAGCCGGTCCGTCACCGAAAATGCCAGAGTGTAACAGGCGCATATCTTCGTAAAGATCTCGGTACCGACAAAAACTTTTGCGTTTCTCATGCAAAGATGTGATAAACGAATGGTATGTATTACCATTTCTTCAAAGGTTTTTTTGATACCGTCGTGGGTGCGCTGACACTTTCCAGCCCGCCGCTCTACCGCTATCCTTACCGCAATTCGCTTGAGGCTTTCCGAAGCGACTGGAAGCATATCGGCTCGGACATCATAGCGGCAAGGCAGCACTACGAGGGCGAATCCGGGGAGGGCGATAACTATGAGTGAACGCGACGGAGGTTCCCGGGATTCAGGCCATAAACATCGCAGCGGGGCCCGTGCTGCATCGGAATTCATGCCCAGCCCTGAACTGCTGGAAGGCTATGATTATGTGGTGCAGGGGTCTGCTGCGCGTATCCTGGCCATGTTTGAGGCCGAGCAGAAGCATCGGCACCACTGGGAATCAAGCGCGCTCAAGACCCACACTTTCAGCACCATTCTGGGGCAGATCCTGGGGTTTGTCATTGCTATAGCCTTGTTTCTGTCTGCAGGCGCTATCGGCATGCGTGGCAACACCGCTACGGCGACGTTCATCTGGGTCTTCGGCCTGGCCATTGTCGTGATGGCGGGCCTGGTCTGGGTTTATGCCAAGAGCATGGGCCAGCGGCCGCTGTTTGCCCGCCCTGCCATGCGTTCCCATTTCCGCCCTGAGAAGGATGTGGATGGGGAAGGCAAGGGCGTTTACGTTGAACGCCGCGGCAGAAGCGAGTAGGCAAAAAGAAGAGGGAGGATTGCTCCTCCCTCCCGTTATTGTTCTTTTAGTCTGTTAGTGTGTCACCGCAATGTGGTGTTTGTAGAAACCAAACAGGCTGATGACCAACCATGCCACTATCGTATAGAAGATCGGCAAGGTGCCGCCCGTATGCAGCGTAATGGCCGCAAACAAGGCGCCAAGCACGTTAAGCACGATGTAGTGTGTGTCTGTTACTTTCATGTGGCCGACGACCAGCATGAAGTAGCCAAGCACTATAAACACCAAGCCCACGGGGCCAATTAAACCAACTAAATCCATAAACAAGTCCTTTCGAAATAGGGTTAAGGTCGGAAGGTCGCGATGGGTTGCGCTCAGAAGTGCCAGATGAACCTTGTGCCGACGCTTGCTCCCTCTCCCTGGGAATATCCCAGGTGCAGGAAGGTTGAGGTTTCCTCGCTCTGCCATAACTTGGCTACTACCCTGTCGCTTTTCTCCTTGCGGACATCGAAGCAGAGCTGCCCCGAGTCCTTGGATTCTCCGAACCGGACATGCACCGTAGCAAGGTATCCTTTGTCTTTGGTGTCTGTTGCCTGTGTGGCATCCGGTTTCGAGAAAAGCGCCGCTGAGTCCTTTGACGATGGATTTTTCTGTTTTTCCACCGCCACCTCCGGCAAGGTGCAGGAGGTAAGGGACAAAAGTAGAGCCAGCGATATGCAGTGGAGGCTCTTTGTCGGCGTGTCCGTCAGGCGTCTGAAAAGACGCACCCGTCGTTACCTTCTTTCCGTGAAGAAACCAGACACTCTGGTTAACTTCATCTGAAACAGAGTATACCAAAATCCTTAACAAAAGTCACCAAAATTGCTGCACCGCAGCATAACTATTCTGCGGTGCACAAAAAGGCAGAAATTACGGGAAATTAAGGGGCTGGAGCAGGTTCCTGAGCCTCTTTCGCAGATGCCGGGAGCCCATAGCCTAAACTGCGTTTCCAGCGATTGATAATAATTCGTTCCTCGATTTTTGTGATTTTCCCTTCCTTTTCTTTCGTCACTGCGAACGACCATCGGGAGCGAAGCAATCCAGCCAAGCCACATACCGTGTTGCCGGGCTGGATTGCTTCGTCGCCTCCCGCCTTCGCTAAAGCTATGGCGGGCACGTCGGCTCCTCGCAATGACGGCTTGGGTTTCATTCGCGGGCAATTCTACACGGGAATGTTCCCTTTGTGAAGGGTGGGTAGTGTCTCAGTTTGAAAGTTAAGGAATTGTTACAGCCCGATTTATATTTTTCTTGGATGTATAGACAATTTGCCCTATCACCGCTATTCTTTGGGGTCTGGGGCAGACAAATGTTAGTTTCAATTCCTAATTGGTTTTGTGTGGTATTGACTCCCGCTGTCATAGGGAGCGTTTTTTATCTTGGCGGCCTTCACAAGGATATAAGAAAATTCTGCAAGGATCACCCCAAGATACAGCAATCACTTATAAGAATATCAGAGATTCTTCTTCACCAGAGACTTACCAGTGATCATGTTTATACGGCATCTGCTAGTCCCATACAATTGACAGAGCAGGGAAAGAAGGCAATCGCAGAATCAGGATTCATGACATTCTATGAAACAAATAAGCAGTTATTGATTGATAGAATAAATAAGAAGAGTCCAAAAACTGTAGCAGACCTTGAAGAGGCCTGTAAGAGTGTCATGCTCTCTATTGAAGACACGCTCCCCTCCTTTAATCTTCTAAAACAATTTGCCTATAATAAAGGAGAACCTATCTCGCAAATTTTATTTGCTGGAGCTATTGCCCTGCGGGACATTCTTCAAAAAGAATTAAATATTAAGGATTAATATTTCCTTTCGCGTTACTCCACAAGAGCCGCCATCTCTTCTAAAGTCCACACATGATCCGCAATTCCTGCCGCCATTGCAGGCGTAACACGCAGAGTTTTATGAACACGCCCAAAGTTATAATATAGACAGTGCAGGGCTACGGCATGGGCGTGATTCTCAAACTTCTTTGAAAAGCCGTTTGTAAGGCGTGTAAAGCGGCGCATGTCCAAATGTCGCCTGCACCTTCCGGGGCCGCTTTGGCTTCCTTCACTGTCTTAGCCTTGCAGTAATTAAACGCCCAAATCTCATCGCACTGGATACGCTTGCAGGGAAGGTTGCGTACATACTTGTCATGGTAGGCAGCGGCAGCACATCCAGCATCGACAAGCAGCTTGGTAACGGTATTGATGGAAACGTCCGCAAGGCGACTTGTGGCACGCAGGCTGTTGCCTTCTACCAGCATACCAAGAATTTGTGCGCGTTTCTTTGTGTCCAGTTTGTTCATACCAGACATTATGCTTGAGCGGTCACGCATTGTCAACACAAAATGCTTACTTAATGAATTAATGCTTGCTTTATGCTTACTTCTCCTATACATTGTAAGCATAACCTATTTAGAGGAGATTGCAATGACCGATGAAGAAATTGAAGTAAAGGGGCGCGCAAAAGGAGGGGTGGAAACGGCGAAGCGGTTAACAAAAGAAGAGCGTATAGCCAGAGCAGAAAAGGCCGCCGCAGCGCGGTGGGATAAAAAAGGAGCAGAATCAAATGAACCAATATTCGCTAAATGGCGCGGGGAAATAGACCTAGGCGGAGATGTGCTTGACTGTTACGTCTTGAATGATGAAAGGCGTGTAATTGCGCTGGGGGCAACTGTTAAGGCTATCGCAAATGCAGAATCTGGTGACCTTGCCAAATTTATAGGGGTCTCAGCATTAAATGAATTTATAAACAAAGACTTAATCCTTGCCGAACTTATAGATTTTTCCATCCCCGGAACTCAGTTCAAGGGGAAAGGGCTTACTACTGAACATTTTGAACTTATATGCCGAGGATATGTGCAAGCTTTATACCAAGGCGCTCCGCTTACTGATCGCCAGCGGGAGATTGCAATAAAATGCGCAGTGATAACAGCCGGACTTACACGCACTGGGTTAGATGCACTTATTGATGAAGCAACTGGCTATCAGTATGAGCGCTCAGAGGATGCTTTACAGGTCAAGTTACGCGCCTTCATCGCCGAAGAACTTAGGGCATGGGAAAAAACTTTCCCTGATGAGTTATGGCAGGAATTTGGCAGGTTAACTAATTGGGCTGGCTCTTTACATAATCGCCCAAAATACTGGGGAAAACTAGTTATAGAATTGATTTACGATACCTTAGACCCAGATGTAGCTAAGTACCTGCGAGAAAATAGACCGCCGCCCGGTGTACGGTGGCATCAAAACCTTACAGAAAATTATGGCGTGCGGCAGTTAGTATCTCGCTGCTTTGAAATTGTAGGTCTTTCAAAATCATGCCGAACAATGGCAGAATTGCGCAAAAAAGTTGCACACCATTATGGCAAGCAGTCAATGTTATTTGGGGTTTACGACGAAAAGAAAAACTAATCTTTTTTCTTCCAGCGCGATAGAGCGGCTTTCTTAGCGATTGCCGCCCTTTTTGCTTTTGATAGCTTGGCGGCACGGGCTTTGCCGCCTTTCAACCCGCCTAAACGCCCTAACGCTACTGCCGCAGGGTTCTTGCCCTCATCTGGTGCAGGCTCTTGCGCTTCGCCTGTCGCCATATCTACAATAAACTTGGCGAGTTGGTTAGTATCGCGGGGTCTTTTTGGGTTCTTTGCCATAGCAATGTTATCTTACAAGTGATGTTATAAAGCCAATAGGCACCCCAACTGCGGTTACCCACCAATCCCATACATAAACGATATTTGCCACCGGCATCAAAGCCCATATCAATTCTTTAAATCCGCGCCAGAAAGTGAGCTGATCGGTCACAAACCAACGGATAATGGCCATTGGATAGCTAATAAACTGTATTATACAGAACCAGCCAAAGATTATTGGCGCACAGCCTGATCGAAAATTACTAGTTCCAGTCATGCCGCCAATATGCCGTCTGATGCTTAAGCGGTCAAGAACCTATTGATGATCCTGAGATTGAAACTGAGACACTACCGAAGGGTGGAGTGGTGTTTTTGTCGCAATTTTCGAGGCCGTCTTAAACAACATCGTTCCCTCCTATCCCCTATTTTTCCCTCAAATCCGCCCAATCTTCATAAAACCGTAACAATTGTATGGTAGATTAAAACTGAGAAGAATTTTGGGTGAGGTGAATTTTATGTAGGAAAGG
>Ga0206866_1010_pt1 | contig 38841 bp, 38 predicted proteins | sample Alteio_BWOrgCont_40_FD_152626 | JGI IMG/M metagenome (GOLD analysis project Ga0206866, IMG submission 152626) | Enriched cells from forest soil in Barre Woods Harvard Forest LTER site, Petersham, Massachusetts, United States -... | ecosystem: Environmental > Terrestrial > Soil > Temperate forest >... | reverse complement strand
AGTTATTTCTTTTGGGATGTGAACTTTTTGCGCAACGACATAAACGTAATTAAAAGTACAATTGCCCCTGAACAAATAAGTCCAGAGGCAATCATAAAATAACGTACTATTTTTGCTCTTGCTCTTTTTGTTCTTTGTCTTCTTGATATTGTCGCTTCCTGCAGTCCCTACAAGGTCTGTCAGGTTTGCATTTTGCACATTCTGGTTGGTTTTGTTCATTTTGTTCAAATTCAGACATAGCAACTCCTTTTTTAAAAAGTTCCTTCATTACACTACCTACCTACCCTAAACATACCAAAAACAACATTCAAATTGCAATAGTTTGATTTATTTTGTGTTAAATAGGGGGTTTTTAAGGTTTGGGAACAATTATTGCCATAGAGGATGGGCAACCAAGGGTTCCTGAAGGGGAAGGAACACTCACGACTGAAGCGTTTTGTGGTATAACAGGTTTTTGGGCAGCTTCTCGTTGTTGTTTTTCGTGTACCGCAAGACCATATTCTAATTCAACATTATTCCTACTTAACGATGTAAAACTATTACCATCATTATCTGCGATATCTGGACTTGCGCCTAAGCTCAGTAAATAAATCGACATCCTTGTGCGACGTTCATTGTTGGCGTGTGGTACCAACATAAACACCTTCTTGTGTTTAGACATTGCCACCAAAGGTGTTTCACCTTTTTGATTTCTATGTGCAAGTTGGTTTGCAAGATGACCTTTTTTTATTAAAGAATTAACCAATGCTGTAGCCACCTGTGACGATTGACATGCCGCATGGTGTAATCCTGTATTTCCATCATTATCTTGTACATCCAAATCTAACCCAAGTTCTACTGCTTTTTCTAAAATAGCAGCGCGCCGCATATTGTGGTATTGCTCGAGACCTGGATAATGTTTTTCGTCATGGTATAAGGAACTCCGTAAATCTCTAAGGTAATCGTCTGTAACAATGGAAAAGAGAAGATGTCTGCCGCCAACTCTTTTCAGATTAATATTTGTAGGCCTATGTTGTGAAAAACTTTCTAAATTACCATAGTAAGCGTCGTGTGCCATTTTCTCCTGTGTACGATATTCTTGTAATTCAGGAATATTAAATTGTGCTGCGTCCCAATCATGTGAAGCTCTTGGTGAAATTAATCTGTCAGACAGGCCTTCAAACTTGGGTTTATAGGTGCGCCATGGATGACAACAACAGCGTTCGTTTGGATCATGATGTTGTGCTATACGCGCTAAAACTTTTTGCTGGGCTGGTGGCACAGAGTGATAATAAGACTCCGCTTGACCATCGAGCTCCGCTAATTTTTGTACCGGCGTTTGAGTCTCTGGTGATGCAATCTGGTCCGAATCGCTTGGGAATGACTCATGAGCTGGACGTGGTTGCAATTGGGATGATGCGCGAGGAGATGAAGAACTTGGTGGTGTAGCCAATTGTGCACGAACAAGGAGCGAGCGCGTTTCTTTTTGCTCGCTTGCTTGCATGGAAAGAGCAAGTATGCTCATACAGATTATTATATTTCTGTGCATAAAAATCTTCCGGTTAGATGGTTTAAAAAATGTACACAAAAATACGATTTACTTTTTTTCTTGCGCTTCAGGCGTTTTGCTTCTTGCTCTTTTGTTTCCCTTTGCCGCTTCTTGTTCTTGTTTCTTTGCCGCTGCAAAACTTTGAAGCCAAACCAAAGTAGAAGAAGGTCGCCCTTGAGCCAATGTTGCCAAGCTAATGCCATAATTGTCAGCAATAGTAGGATCTGCACCCATATCAATGCATTGAGTTATTGTGTCGGAATCTTTATTAATAGTGCCGTCATCTTTTTTGAGCAATATCAAAATTGGTGTTTGCCCATATTTATCGCGCCAATTAAGAATATTTCTTCTTTCGCCATCCGGACGCGCTTTAATAAGATCGAGCACAACGGGCAAAATATGGGAGGGAGAGCGCATCGCAGCATGCATCACCGTGTTGTTATCAATATCTGTTTTGGTTAACGAAAGCCCTTTGGGTAAATGATGAGCTATTGTGTGCGCTCGATCTAGACTATCAACTCGCGTCAATTCGACTAGGGGTAATTTGCCCTCACTTGAAAGCACATTTCCCATATGTGGAAGAAATACTTGTCGGAGAAGAGATTCACTTGGTTGATTGTGTGCACATATAGTGTCGGAAACAATGGGCGGGATAAGCATGGGGACATGCAATTTTACAATATCTTGCATATTTTCCGCGGTAGTGACTCCTGCTTTTGCAGACGGCATATGCCAATTATAAACAAAACGAGAAAGTTTTAATCGCGGGAGTGTACCTTCAGGATTTGCGGCTTTCAGCCTACTGCCATCGTTATATAAATCCGACAGTTCTTTTAAATACATTTTTGAAAAATAATCAAAAACAACTCTGCTTTTTCCTCCTGCATTCCTGTGAGCTTCTTCAAACTGTGCATCAAGTTGTGCAAAATCAAGATCGCATGGTTGTCCCATTTGTATGACTTGTTCTTGCGCACCATTCGCTTGAGCCAATGGCGGACCTCCTGGTGTTACTGATGCTGCTGATGGCGTTGGTGCACTCGCATCGGACATAAAAGTTGCTCCAACAATCACTGCACACAATATTAATTTGATTAACATGTAAACTCCTGCGTTATATTTTGGGGTTATTAGATTATATTTTCTGTATATTTTTATTCTTCAAACTAGATAGCAATTGGTGCAAGTGAAGGCGCACTGATGACTGAAGCGCTTTGTGGTGCGGCAGATCTTCGCTGTTGTTCATGTAATGCCAAAGCTTTTTGCAAATCAACATCCTTACGGATATGTACACCTTCACTTAACGATGTAAAACTATTGCCGTTATGATCTGCAGTGTCTGGGTTTGCACCTAAGCTTAATAAATAACGGGGCATCTCTACGCGACGATTTTTTCTGATGAGTGATATCCAGGCTGCGTGGTCTTTGTATCGAGGAAAATTCGAGCCGTATAGAGCTACTCGAATCAAGGGCGTTTCGCCCATATTGTTTTTATGCTCAAGTTGTGCAGCAAGAAGATTCTGAGTTTGCAAATGTTTAACCAATGCTTTTGTCAAATGTAACGATTTGCATACCGCATAATGCAATCCTGTGTTTCCTTTGTCATCCTTAACGTTTAAATCCAACTTGAGCAATACTGCTCGATCCAAAATAGCAGCGCGATGCCAACTTTCAACTCTTACCACTGGCTGACCTGAATTAAAAAGAGAATCTCCCCGTTTATTTGCGTAATCATCATTTTGAACAATGGGAAATAAAATATGTTGGCCGTCGAGAGTGGGTTGATTAATATCGGTAGGTGTGCAGTCTGAAAAATCACTTGAGTTGCCCTCACGAGCAGCTTCTTTCATCTTTTCCAAAATCCGATATTCGTGTAATGCTGGCACATTAAATTGTCGTGCATGAGGCCCTGCCCAGGTACCATTAATCAAGCTTTGAGAAAGGCCCGTAAATTTTGGATTGTAGGTGCGCCATGGACAGCAGCAAGAGCAGACTTCATCTTGATCATAAAGTTGTGCTATGCCCGCTAATTTTTTTTGCTGATCCGGTGTAGCAGCATGATAAGATGTTTCTAATTGCTTATCGAGCACTGCTAATTTTTGTTGTTTCGTTTGAGGTGTTGGTGATACAACCCGAGACGATGATCGTGGCAAAGATTCATAAACTGGGGGTGGTTGTAATTGAGATGGCGCGCGAGAAGAAGATGATGATGATGAACTTGGTATTTCAGTCAATGCAATGTATGGATATGGACCCCCCGGACCCCCCACTGCGATGTGTGGCCCTCGTTGCTCACTTGCTTGAACGGAAAAAACAAAGAGTATGCTCATGCAAGTTATTATATTTTTGTGCATAAAAATCTTTCGGTTTGATGGTTTAAAATTCGTATAAAAATACCATATTAACGCCTGTATTACAAAATTATACGCGCATGCAAAACTAAGATTGTTGTCACCGCGATAAAAATGCACTATAGTTACATCAAACTTTGTGCGTATTGATGTTAAAAAAATAAAGGAAGTGTACTCATGCATAAAAAGAAATCTCTGTATAAACTAATTTTATTGCTGTTAATTCCCGTTGTTGGCATCGCGTTTATGGTCTACCGAAGATCCAGTCGTCAGCCGAAAATATCCGAGCAACATGAGCATATGGCAGAACATCAACATGCGCCTCAACATGAACCAGAAGTAACACAACAAGCATCGCAAGAAACACCCCATGAAGAACAGATAACACGGGAAGAAACACCTGCATTTTCTGCACAAGAATTGGCAACACGAGAAACTCCAGAACCAATAAAAGAAATTGCGCCATCTAAAACAAAACCATCTAGCCCTCGAACGCCATCCAAGCCAGCACCCAAGCCAAGTCCTCGAAAAGACAAGTCTGAAAAAAAAGCTCCAGCTGCGAAGCCTGACGAAGCCGCAAGGCGAAGACAGGAAGTTCAAGAGCCTGCGCAAGCAACAAAAGAAATCACTCTTACTGACGATTTAGTTAAAAAATCACTTGGGTACAAACACTGGACCGGATGGTACTATCCAACCAAGTGGGAACTAAAACTTAATGATGAACTTGTGCTTACTTTTGACGGCAAAGAGTTTACGCATGTCAAAAGAAAAATAACACTCGATCCAACAAAACCTCTCAAAGCATATTTTGATTTTGAGTTTTTACATGGCAAACGCAAGGGTTGGAAGCAAGTAATGTACCAAGTTGATCCAAATGCCAATAACCTCAAAATCGATTTTGATTGGAAAGAAGCTAATGATCATCAAATTTTAATTTCTCCTGCAAAGTTCTTGTCCATAGATAGTCACAATAATCATGACGGAAAATAACCCTTATGTTAAAACGTGAAATATGTCACCTTTGGGGACCGTTTTCAATTTATAGTTATGGTCTGGCAATGGCCATTGGCATATTGGTATTCACCTGGTTATGTTTACAACATCCATGGAGAGCTAAGCTCATTTCAAAAGAAAGTTTTATAGAAGCGATCAGCCTCAGTCTTATCGTGGGACTGATTGGCGGACGTCTGCTCTTTATTTTGAACTCTTTCGACCGCTTTGATTCGTGGACAGAACTTTTTACGTTATGGAACGGCGGTTTGTCTGTTATGGGTGGATTTATTGCTATCTTGTGTATCATGCCGATCTACTTGAAAAAAAATAACGTGCCTGTACTGCCAATTTTAGACTTAGCTGCACTTTATGCACCCTTGCTGCACGCCATTGCTCGCCTTGGTTGCCTTATGGCCGGTTGTTGTTTTGGTTTACCAAGTAATCTACCGTGGGCAATAACGTACACAGATCGCATGAGTGAAGCGCCACTCAATATTGCATTGCACCCCACGCAACTTTATATGTCAGGCACGCTTGTTGTAATTTTCTTGTTTTTTTATTTTGTTTTACAAAAAAGGGTCAAGGCGCCTGGGCAAATGTTAATGGCGTATCTTATGGCAGAAAGCATGTTGCGATTCGGCATTGACTACTTGCGAAACGATAAAGAATATTTCCCTTGGGACACCTCTCACATCATTACAGCCAATCAGTGGCTGGCTTTGGGCATGTTTATAGTAAGCCTAGCCGGTTGCCTCGTAATCCATTATACTTATACAAAAAAAGCAGCATAATGATAGTGGATTTTTTTCGATCCGACCCTTCGATACTTTTTGCTACGCAAAAAACTCAGGGCGAGCGGATCCGCGAAACTCACTAAACTCAGAAAAGAGATATCCTGTACCGCTCTCCCTGAGTAATTTTTGAGGGTTTCACGAAAAAATTGTATCGAAGGGTGCGGTGTAAAATAATTTATTGAAAAGACAATATTATTCCGCATGCGGAAAAAAAGTGGTGCTGTGAACTTATTTAATTTTATTAAAGCAAATCTATCTATACTCGATGTTGTAGGTGATTACTCCACGCTCAAAAAAGCAGGCCTTTATTGGAAAGGGCACTGTCCGTTTCATAATGAAAAAACCGCTTCGTTTACCGTCAGCCCACACAGAGAAATTTATTACTGCTTTGGATGTCAAAGCGGTGGAGATGTTATATCTTTTATTGCCAAGGCTGAAAACTGTTCCCCCATTGAAGCGGCAAAATTACTCGTCGAGCGCTATCAGTTGAATCCACCTGAAGGCGCAAATTTTGAAACTAAAGAGAATGGCTCAGAACAACGCAAACAGTATTATGAATTATGCAAGTTGGTTGCGCAATGGTGTCACGAGAACCTCATAAAATCACCCGTGTTACTTGATTACCTGCAAAAGCGTGGTTTTACCAAAGTCACGATCGATTACTTTAACATAGGTTATTTTCCAGGAGGCCTGGTCGCGATCAAGTCTCTTTTGACCGCTATGGGCAAGCACCAAATTCTTCCTCATGACCTTTTGCAAGCAAATATTGTAAGTGAAGGCAAATCAATCCTGTACTCTCCTTTTGAAGAACGAATTATGTTTCCTATTAGGGATCATTTGGGAAGATTGTGTGGATTTGGCGGTCGCATTTACAAACCGCTTGATGAACGACCAAAGTATTACAATTCCCGAGAAAACGAATATTTTTCTAAGGGATCACTGCTTTTTGGTCTGGATTTGGCCAAAAAAAATATCCAAGAAACAGGAGCCGCCTTTTTGGTAGAAGGGTACACCGATTGTATGGCAATGGTACAACATGGCCACCCCAACACTATAGCAACCCTTGGCACTGCGTGCACCCCAGAACATCTCAAACAGCTATCACGCTATGCCCAGCAGCTGTATGTGGTTTATGATAGCGATAACGCAGGGCACCAAGCAATTTTGCGATTAACGGAAATGTGCTGGCAAGTAAGCCTTGAGCTTTATGTCATCCGTCTACCGGCTAAGGAAGATCCAGCATCGTTTTTGGCAAAAGGCAACTCGCTCAAGTCTCTGATTGCCAATGCGCAAGATATTTTTGTGTTTTTTATCAACTCCCTAGGCACCGATTTTGGCACAAAAGCGTTGAGTGAAAAGATTGCGCTTGTGCGTAGACTTATTGCAACGATCAACAATATCGACGACCCGCTCAAACGAGATATTTTATTACAAAAAGCAGCTAAAACCTTAGGGGTTCCCTTGGAGTCGATGCAAAAGGAGCTAGCGCGTACCCCTGACCGCCGAGAATTGGCCACACCAGTCGAACAACCCAAAAAAATTATTGACAATAAAATGCCGGCGCCGGTTGACAAGCTGGAAAAAAGGATATTTTGTGCTATAATGAACAATATGGAACTGTTTAATATTCAAAATGAAAAGTATCTTTTAGGGTATCTTCCTAATCCATTGCGTGATATACTTGAAAACTTAACACGATTAAAAGATGAAAAGGTTCCCATAGACTTTATTCACTTTTTTGACAAACTTAATGACTATGAAAAACAGTACGTGAGTAAGCTTTTGTTGGAGCACGAAGAAGATATACAGCCGGAAACGTTTGAACACTTGTTGTTACAGTTGCATAAAAAAAACTGGAAAGCGATTGTTCATACTATAATGACTCAGTTGGCCGAAGCAAAAAGCAAAGGCGATGATGCCAATGTCGACAAAATAATGCAAGACTTTCTAGCGTTAAAGCAGGCTATAGTTGGAAAAAATATTATTTAATTAGGGACCATACGATGACAAAAACAAAAGCTACAAAAGCAAGTACTACAAAAACGAGCAGTGTATCTAAGGCTCCAAAATCTGCGAAGCCCGATGTAGTCAAAGGCGGAGACGTGGCCCCAAAAGTACAAAAACCTATAGCCCAAACCGTTACAGCAAAAGCACAGAAGTCTGCAGCTAAAACTACTACTAAGAAAACAGCCGCAGCTGCACCACAAAGCGATATCTTAAAAAAATCAGCCCTTGATGATATGGGAGATCTAAATTTAGAAGATCTTCATGATTTAGGTGACCTTCACCACGAGGAAGAAGAAGATGATGAGCTGAACTTAAAGGCTCAAAAACTTGTCCAAACAGGTAAAGCAAAATCATTAGCCGCGGCAAAAACAGCTTTGTCTGCAGCCAAAAAAAATCCCGGTTCTGAACTTGACCTTAAAAAAGAACTTATCGAAGAGTTTATTGAAAAAGGAAAACGCAACACCGTTTTGACCTACGAAGAGGTCATGGAATTTTGTGAAAAAAGTCATTTGATAGAACAAGAAACAAACGATTTATTGCGCACTCTTGAAAAAGAAAATGTTGAACTTATCACTCAAGAAGAGCTTGAAAGTTCTCAACAAGATCTTGATGCTTATGAAGCTGACGAACCACTAGAACGCACTACCAACATCAAAGCAAAGTTAGAAAATTCGCTTGAATTACAAGGCGAATCTTTAGATGAAGATGATAATCAAGAGAGCGATGACGAAGAGCACGAACAGATTCGCAGTGAAGCTTCTCAAGTTACCGATGGTGTTAAATCTTATTTGCGAGATATCGGTAAAATACCTCTTTTGAATAAAAAAACCGAAACGACTATAGCAGATTCGATTGCAGCAAGCAAAAAAGAGTCGATTGATGCGATATCTAGATTTCCTTTCATTCATAAAGAGTTTGTATTAATCGGCGACAAGTTGCTTAAAAATAGTGCTCATCCAAAAGATATTATTCAGTTTTCAGAATTTGATGAAGAAAATCTGCCGAAGATTGATGAAGAAAAAGCAGCATTAATGGGCACTATCAACAAGATCAAAGATCTTATTGATAACGAAGAAAAGATTTATATTAGCTATCGTGGCAAACTTGATACGCAAGCAAAAAAAGACGAAATGTTACAAAAGGTAAGACTTAATAAGGAAGAAATTGGTAAAACAATTCAATCAATTAAGTTAGCCAACAAACTCATTCGTAAAATGGGTAAAAAAATAGAAAAGTTTTACAACAAAATTCAAGAAAAAGAAGATGCTATCAAGGTTTGTCAGCAACAACTCAAAGAGTACACAAGCAAAAACTTGAATGCCGATCAACTTTTGGCCAAAGATGAAATCGAGCGCACCTTCCGAGGCTCACTCAAAGCAATTAAAAAGCTTGAAGCTGAAGTTGGTGTACCTAAAGATCAAATTGCCAAATTCTTCAGACAATTGTTGGTTGCCCAGGCAAATGATAAACGGGCAAAAGATAATTTAGCAAAAGCAAATTTGCGCCTGGTTGTTAATATTGCAAAAAAATACGTTAACCGTGGTTTACATTTCTTGGACTTAATTCAAGAAGGTAATATCGGTTTGATGAAAGCTGTTGAAAAGTTTGAATTCGAACGCGGGTACAAATTTTCAACCTATGCAACTTGGTGGATTCGTCAAGCAATTACACGCGCTATAGCTGATCAATCACGTACCATTCGTGTACCTGTACATATGGTTGAAACGCTCAATAAAATCAACAAAATTAAGCGTACCTTTATCCAAGAACATGGAAGAGAACCTACTCACGCCGAATTGGCAAAAGAGCTTAATTTAGATGAAAAGAAAATAAAAAATATCATCAAGATTTCTAAAGAGCCTATTTCATTAGAAACACCGGTTGGTGATAGTGAAGATGCCTCAATTAAAGATTTCATAGAAAACGAAAATGAGTTCTCTCCATCAGATACTGTCGCAAGTAATGATTTAAAAGAACGAGTTCGTGAAGTGCTTAAAACATTAACGCCACGAGAAGAAAAAGTACTCAAAATGCGTTTTGGTATTGATGTTGCATCCGAACATACTTTGGAAGAAGTTGGTAAAGATTTTTCAGTTACCAGAGAACGTATTCGTCAAATAGAAGTAAAAGCATTACGCAAATTGCGTCATCCTTCTCGAAGCAAAAAATTACTCACATTCTTTGAGAAAGAGTTGGCTGAAGAGTTGGAAAACGAACCATTTATTGATGATGCTGATATAGATTCAAAAAACATTGATACCGATGTGGAAGATGATGAATAAAAAAAATAACGAGATAATAAAAAAAGCAGATGACGACCCGAGCCTGTTGCTCAATAAAGACGTATCGCGTATTCTTGCCATAGCGAAAGGTTGGGCCTTGTAACAATGGACTCACTACTAGCAAGTCTGCAAATCCCTATTGTATTTTTCTTTGTTGCGCTTTTATTGCGTGCCATTTTTTCATTTTTAGAAACCAGCATCACCGCTTTACGGCTTTTTAAACTCAAAGAGTTGGCCCAAACAACCGGCCATTATGAAGCATTATTCCAAGCACTCGAACAAACTCCTCATCGGGTTCTGATTACCATTTTAGTTGCCAATAGTTTGGTGGATGTTACCACCGCAGCGTTGGCAAATTATATAACTCAAACCATTTTTGCTCGATTGCAATTGCCAAGTGGGCTTGGGTTTTCTTTAGGTATTGCCATTGCATCTATCGCTATTGTAATTTTTGGTGAAATTATTCCAAAAAATTTGGCAAAAGGACGTGGTGAACGGTTATTCAAATCAATGTTGTGGCTCACCAATATTCTTTATTATGGCATGTATCCCATTGTAAGTTTTCTTATCAAAGTTTCTGACTTTTTTGTGTATAAACTTATGGGAACAAAAAATCATGAAAGTGGTAGCGAATGGATTTCTTCTGAACGAGAAATTCAATTTTTGATTGATTACATCAGTCAACAAGGCTTGATGGAAACAGAAAAAACGGAAATGTTACAAAATATTTTTCATCTAGGTCAAACCCAGGTTAAAGATATTATGAAACCTGAGGCCGATATTATATCGGTCGATGTTAATGCAAGCATTAAAGACACGTTAGATCTTTTTTCAAAACATCAATATACCAGAATGCCTATCTATCAAGATTTACCTGACAACTTTATCGGTATGATTCACCAAAAAGATATTTTTGTGTTGTTATCACGCAATGAGACTAAAACGCTTAAAGAAATTATGCGCCCGATTATGTTTATTCCTGAAACGATACGCGTTAATCAACTCCTGAGAGAATTTCGGCAACAACAGATGCATATCGCCATTGTTCTTAATGAGCATGGTAGCTGTACCGGATTAATTACGCTAGAAGATGTTTTGGAAGAAATTGTAGGCGACATCAGTGATGAGCACGAACCGATTGCTGAAAAAATAGTACCACTCAAGCAGGGTGGTTGGCTTGTTGATGCGAGTGTAGAACTAGAAGATTTAGAAGATCTGATGGTAATTATTTTTGATACCAATGATTCGGTAACGCTTGGTGGCTTTTTGACTGAGCAGTTGCAACATTTACCCAAAAAAGGTGAACGAGTTCTTTATAAAGGCTTTTATTTCCAGATTCAAAAAGCGTCACAAAAGCGTGTATTTCAAGTTCTGATTTTTGCAGAAAAGTCTGATTTGCCAGCAGAATAAAATTGGATATGAGAAGGAAAATAATCATGAAGATTAAATTGCTGACTATTGCTATGGTGTTATTTCAGGTGCATTATGCAATTGCATCAGATGTACCATTAATGGGCGAAGGGGACAATAAACCTAAAGCACAAGCAGAACAACGAGAAAAAGATCATGCGGGATCGACAACAACAAAGCAGCCTCGACAACAACGGTATGCGAGTTCTCCTGCTCCAAGTGCAAGTGCAGTTGCTGCAGCAAGCTCAAGTTCATCAACGCATTGCTCTGCTTCTCCTGCAGATGCACAATTGCAGGCAGAGATGCAAGCAATGGGATTTGGAAATAAAAAACCACCTATGAAGCTTGTGGTGTTTCAAGAACGTCCTTTGAGTTACCCTGAAGGCTCAGTAGAAAAAATTCATAAAGAGCTTTCTCAACAATTAACTTTGCTCAATCACATTCAGACCATGCCAGATTTGTCCGAATTTTATCCCCAAGTTGATTCTTATGATAATGCAATACATGAAGCTCGAATAAAGCAAATACCTAACCCTCCCCCGTCTAGTATGGATGGATGGCTTCATGACGGGCGCGCGCATGCTTTAGACGAAATGGCTGCTCCTCGCTTTGGACAACCAGCGCGATATACACAAAAACAGTTGAGTGAAATATTGTATGAAAAAGCGATACTAGAAAAGAAGTTTCAAGCAACCCAAGTAAAGTTATGGCAAGCCAAATATCAAGCATTGCAAAGACAATATGCAAAAGAACTTGCTGAAGTACAACCTGGTGCAGTGGCTGCAGTTGAAGGTGGAGAAAAATAATTGCTTTCCGGTTATGCTCATTATAATATTGATGTAGTTAACATGCCTGATGCATAATGAGAAGCTAGCTAAAAAAGTGGTATTTAACACCGCTCTTCCTGAGTTTTTTGCGTAGCAAAAAGTATCGAAGGATGCGGTGCGACAAGAATAAGATCGTACAATATATGTTTTTGATCCTACCCTTCGATACAATTTTTTCGCGAAAACGCTCAAAAATCACTCAGGGCGAGCGGATCAATGAAATTCATGCAAGACTTAATAGGAAGAAAGATGAAATTTTCACGTAAAATATTGCTAATATTTCTCGCTAATTTGTGTATGTTATCAATGTATGCGAGCTCTCCTGCTTCGAATTCAAGTGCACCAGCCGCTGCATCATCGTCATCCTCCTCAGCAGCAGCTGCAAGTTCAAATCCATTGCTATATAGGTCGTTGGATGACATGAGAGAAATAGATGGAATCACTGAACATCTAAGACGCAAAGTTCTTGATGCACGAGCGAGAGACCAAGGCTATCCTTCCCATGCGGCAAAGCAGGAAGAAGAAGAAAAAGTTCGTCGTCAAAGACAGGATGCACGCTTGGCATATTTAGAAAGTGAATCAACGGTAGAAGAAATGATTAGAATTAATAATTTTCACGAAAGAGCTCAAGTAAGGAGTTCATTATCAATGAAAGCCTTACTTGAGGGTAATTGTGGTGATCCCCTTCATTTGGAAGCGGCATTTCAATTGCAGGCGTCACACTATCAGCGCTTGCGCAGACAAGTACTTGTTGATCACGAAGAACAACAAGAAATCTGGATACAACAAGAAGCTGCAAGACAATGCGAAAAAAATAAATTAAACCAACCAAAATACAAACAACAAAAAGATGCCATGCTACAGGAATTTCAGCAAAAAACAGCCCAAAGCCATTCGATTCGTTTTAAATATGGTGCAAAGAAAGCTTCCAATTAATATAAAAAAGGGAATTCATGAGCAAGCACAATTTAGAAATCACTCCTCAATTTATAGTTGACCACACTGGCAAAAAAACTGGTGTGCTCCTAGATATGCTTACTTTTGATCAAATTATGGAAAAACTTGAAGAGTTTTATCTTCGTTGTGCCGCGCAATATGAGCTTGATAATCAACCCGAATTTAGCTCTTTTCAAGAGGCAAAAAAAAGATTTATCCCAGGAGTGGAAAAAGATGAAAACTAAATTGTTAACATTTCTCGTTAGTTTATCTGTATCGCCAATGTATGCGAGCTCTTCTCCTTCTTCTTCGAGCTTAAAAAAACTATGCATAACAAAGGAAACAGGACGAAATTTTTTGTTCCCTACCCACGTTCCTGACAAACCTATGCCGATTGAATTTGCTTATGGTTTGTGGACGCAATACACCGTTCATAATGAAAAAAAACGAAAAGCCGTTTCTTATAGAAAAGCTGTAGATCCTCTTTGTATGGACCCTCACAACTGTTTTATATATGTATCGGGACATCCAAAAAATGTAGCCGATATTGCGAGTTCAAATATCACTCGTGAAACATACGACCAAATAGAAGCGCAATATCGCGCACTTGTGGTATCTGGTTCAAAAAAACTTACTGATCTTCAACCTGGCGCAGTTGCTCCTGTTGAAGATGAAAAAAAAGCTTCCAATTAATACAAAAAATAGGTTACCTTGGTTAGCGTAACTATTTTTAATATTTTTATAAGGAGCTTGTAGAACATGAATTTTAAAAGCAATTTTTTTATGTTAGCTTTTTTGCCACTTTGCCTATCAATCTTTGCGCACAATGAAACACCCAGCGATGCCAAGTCTGGTTATTTCGAACCGTTCGAACTTGATGCAACAGAAGAAGTTATCCAAATTGAACGACAAAACAGTGCGCCAAAAGATGACAAACAAACACAACAAATGATTTTTAGCGTTTTTAGTAATATGGTACAAAGTATGTTTAACATTGCACTTAACAAAGATAATCCAACCACTATTGCTACCAATATAGTTTCTGTGGTCAACAATATTGCTACCATAGCAGCAGAATGCGCTAAAAGTTTGCCGATAGACATGCCAGAGCAAGAATATCAAAAATGTATAGGTGAGATTGAAACAGTATTAAAACGTTGTTTGCGCTCGGTATCATTGGTCAAAAAACAACACTCTATAAAGGATTGATTGCATGCAATTTCTTGACCCTCGTAACGATGTGGCTTTTAAAAAAATATTTGGATCTGAGGCGCATAAGCAAGTGACCATATCATTTCTAAACTCTATTTTAGAAAAAACTGGTTCACGGGCCATTGCTGAAATCCAGTTTCTTAACACAGAACAAAAACGTATTATACGTAACAAAAAAGATAATATCTTAGATATTCTGTGCACAGATCAATCGTGCAATCGCTATATTGTCGAAATGCAAGTTGACCGTGTTAAAGCTTTTGACAAACGCATGGTCTATTACGGAGCAAAAACCTACGCCATGCAGCTAAATAAGAAACAATCATACATAAAATTAGCTCCCGTTGTCGTAGTTGCCATTCTTGATTTTGTTATGTTTCCTCACAAAAAAAATTACAAATCAATTCATAAATTTTTTGATGATAAAACTTTTGAACAAGATTTGGGCGAATTAACCTTTGCTTTTGTCGAACTCACTAAGTTTTCAAAAAAAGAGAATGAGCTTGTGAGCGCCGAAGATAAATGGCTTTATTTTATTAAACAGATCAGCAAAGAAGATCACATCCCGGCTTCCCTTGCTCAGGGAGAGTTTGAGGATGCATGCCATGTTGCCGAACGTATGGCATGGTCAGAAGAAGAACTCAACGATTATGATGATGCCATTGTCAGAGCTACTGATGCTCAAGGAGCCTTAGAGCTTGCTATCGAAGAAGGTCTTGCAAAGGGTGAAGCAAAGGGTGAAGCGAGGGGTGAAGCAAAGGGTGAAGAAAAAAAGGCAATTAAGATAGCTCGCAATATGCTTAATGCTGGAATTGATGTTGCAACAATTGCAAAAACTACAGATCTCTCTATCGAAACCATTGAAGAACTTGCCAATAATTAATAGTTGAGTTTTTGGCTTGGCCGCTTTTGACAAAAACGTACTAGAAGATAAAGAAGAGAGACCGACATGAATATGAAAATTCTAATATTATTTTTGATTAGCAAAGGCGTAATAGGATTGGCTGGTGCAATTATTTTAAAGCAGCCTCAACTTCTTCTTCAACTAAAGAAGCTATTTGGTAAGAAGCCAACGTAATGTGTTTGAATCGCATGCATTTATCGCTGGATAAATCTTTATACGTCAAAGCAAAGGTTTTAAGAACATCATCATTATCCGGATTCGAATCATTTTGTTTCATAACAACACCTGTTGTTTCTTTCAAATTCGCATCGAGCTCTTTGTTAACCTCTTGTTCAAAATCAGAGAAACGGTTTCGTACCATTTCCATTGAAGACAGCAGGTCCTCCAAATGTTTTGAAGACAACAGATCCTCCAAAGAACCTTTTGCATTTTCTTCTTTAAATTTACTAACAGCTTGTTGGGCCTGAGCATATGCTTGTTTGATGTTGGGTTTATGCAAAATATTCTGCAATATGCTTTGCGAAGCTTCAAGATCTTTTGGTGGCAATGTATCTTGGCTTAGTTCATCATGCAAAGAAACTATTGTTTTACTCATTGCGCTATCTTGAATGTTTAAACTTTTAAATTGTCTTAAAGGTTCTAGCATCTGTTGTTTAAATGTGTCGTTCACCGCAAAAAGTGACTGAGATTTGGATGCTTCGGCATAAAAAGGTGAAGCAATAGTTAACAGACAGATTATGGAAAAATAGTTTTTCATAGAGTTCCTCATGGTTACAGGCTTTAATTAACGTTTTACAGCATTAACTTTACTCTAAAATCCCTATAACGTAAATTTATACAAAAAGGAGACCGCATGAAAAATAGTATAAAAAAGTTATGGTTTGTGGTTTTTTGCCCACTATTGCCCTTGATGGGGCAGCCTAACGAATTCCAATTATCCCCCGAACAATTAGCGTCCATCGGCAAAAGAATCTGGCAAAATGAGGCCGGACAATCTTATGAAAAACTTACCTGGTGGGTACAAGGGGAAAATTGGGCATCCTTAGGCATCGGCCACTTTATTTGGTATCCAGAAAATATGCAAGCACAATACACGGAACAATTTCCTGCTCTTTTAGTTTTTTTACAAGAAAATAAGGTACAACTTCCGGCATGGCTCAAGTCACAGGCGTGCCCAACGTGTCCTTGGGCAACACGAGATGATTTTTTTAAAAATTTTGATTCAGAACAGATGAAAAATTTGCGTGAAATGCTGGCCAGTACTATAGATCTTCAAATGAAATTCATTCTACAGCGAGCATCAGTTGTATTGGATAAAATGCTTGATACTATAAAAAGCAACAAGAAAAAAACGCATATTAAAGAACAGTATCATCGTGTTGCGCAACATCCTCAAGGACTGTATGCACTCATTGATTACATCAACTTTAAGGGAGAAGGGATCAGCATACAAGAGCGTTACAACAAACAAGGTTGGGGTTTATTACAAGTTTTGCAACAGATGCATGGTAGCCAACCCCAGCAAGCTGTCCAGGAGTTTGCAACAATTGCCCAAAAGTTACTCACCCTGCGTGTGCACAATGCGCCAAAAGAAAAAAATGAGCAACAGTTTTTGGCCGGGTGGAAGAAAAGAATTAATACGTATTTAACGCCATTATAACAATAGATAAAGTAAAAAAACAACATAATATTTTTCAATATGCATCTTTTTTTATAATTTTTTTTATTGTTGCAATTTTAAGCAGACCCTTTCGATTGCGCCAATTATACAATGTTTACAAAAAGCAAAGCAAAAACTCCGCATGCAAACTGTCACAAAAAAATATTTTTACAAAACCATTGTCATGCGAAAAAATTTATGGTATTAATAATGAGGTAAGTTTAAATAAAGTAAATTGCGTATCTAAGCAGTAGGCAATTTTGCACTAACCACAACCCTAAACCCTCCATGAAGGAGTAATAAAATTATGAACTATTGTCATTGTCACACCGCGCACGGATTTTGCCTCTTGCAATCACATCGCCTACACCTTGGTATGAACAGATTTTTATTCCACTGTTTTGATTGGCACCAGCCCATTACGACAACGTCTGTGCAACGTTACTAACCCCCCCATTATCCCAACAATTTTTATATACGAAAACATACTAGAATCTATATCGAGCGTTACATGTATTACACACTATTGCACATACTTGACTATACCGACACGCGTAGATATACAGATTTTAGAAAGATTAAAAAGGAGCATGTATGACTATGTCTCCTAGGAGAGAAAATATGATAGCATTACTTATGTTTGTAGTTATTATGCTGTTAAAAATAAGCACCATCGTTGCTTTATATGCAAGATACAATAGTCATGTAAGCCTAGAGCATCATGACAACGCGCATACACACCATATAATTAAAAAACAAAATAAAATTATTGAACAAACCAACGCGCAAAAGTATGCTCATTAGATAAAGTACGCGTATTATAATGTTTAACTTTTTTGATGAGGTGTATGAGCATGAAATTGAAAAATCTCTTTGTTGTAATATTGGCGAGCATGACTACATCTATATACAGCAGCGATCTTCCCGTTCAACCTATGAATGATGACTGGATGCAGGAAATGACTAGAAAAACAGAACATCTTGAACATAATCAAGAAAAAAGAGAGAGCGCCATAGAAAGCTATAGTGCTCTAAGGTACAGAGGTGTTAATCCAGCATTAAAAGCTTACTTAGGCCTTGATCAATTGGTACGACATGCCGGGGCAAATCACCTTACGGATTTTCAGGATGCAGAGTATGTTGCTGACATGAGCACAGCAGTACAGCAGGTTCCACGAGTAAGCACAACTGTTGATAATGGTAAATCAACACAACAAATGATTTTGAATTTTTGTCCCATAGAAAAGGCTCAAGAAAAACGGTTTAAACACCTACAGGAGCACGAGGCTCGAATTCGACGGGATGAAGTCCGGGCTCAACGACGACGACATGCTATTGTTACCGGTAGCGCCCTTGTTGTTGGGGCTGTTATCGGCTTTGGAGTAGCAAAAGTGCTTAAAAAATAAATAGTCGAAAGACTCGTTTATGCACCTACGTCACCTCTATATCTTAATTTTCGCAAGCACAAACATTGCCTTATTTGGTGGTCATCAAGGTCGTCAAAAATCGGGTGCTGGCAAGACGCAACGCAATATTGAACAAATAGGGCGCAATCACAGCACCCCAGCTCGTATCTGTCATCACGTACCTGCGCGCCTGAATACTTCTGGTCCTAGTTTTATTTTTGATCCCGATTCTGATATTGATTCTGCCTCGGGTCCTGATTCTGGTCCTAATCCATACAGGGCAGGCGTTGTACAACTAATTTCTGAGAAAGGGGATAAAAAACATTTTGATTACGGTGGGCAACAGGTTCAACCCCCGTTGAACTATTCTAGGGGGAAAGTAGTTTGTATTGCTCTAAGCGCACTTGCTGTGGGAGTTCTAGTAGTAAAAGTTTATCGTTTGCTTAAAAAGTAATAAAATCTAGTCCTTTGGCTGCAAAATCCCCAGGTTGGGCAAGTAGGAAATCGCAGTTTGTCAAAAAAATTCTTGCTTTTCATTTTTTCTTGTGTTAGCATGAAGATGTTATAAGTTTATTTAGGAATCTCCAGCCTACGTTTATCCGGGCCTTCAGGCTCGGCAAACTATGGCGGACATCGGGCCAAGGCCCTCGGAGGAAAACATGCTTTCTAGCATACTACATATCCGCCTGCAACCTACAACTGCCCAAACCCTGAACTTCTCAGGATGTTTTTGGCGCGGCCTATCTTTATAATCTTTTTTCACTTCTCATTTTCAGTTTTTTAGCTATCTCAAACAAATTAGATATTTTTTGTTCTGGGCACAATTTGCCTGGCTGTTTCTTCGCGCCGTTTCCGGCTTGCGTTAAAAACTTCCTCTCCCGTATTGTCCTTTCTGGATATAATACTTTTTCTTCTTGGTGCATCTGTTGGGCGTAGGCCCAATATATTTCTCTGGCATTTTTTCGTGCCAAAATTCACCCAATTAATTTTTAAATAAAGAAATAATTAAGTATTTAATTTTTTGAAGGATTTACTATGAACATTCGTTTATTATTTTTAACTTTTTTGTTAACAGTTTCTCACTATGGTCTTAAAGCGTCGCAAGGGCAAACGCCTGCCGAAGTCTTGTCTGGGCAGTTAGCCAAAGATGGATTTGATCGTGTTTTGCGTGCTAAAGCGGCATCATCGGTGCAATCGCAACCTAAACCTCAACCTCAAGTTACATCAAACGGGGGCTGTGCTTTGCAGGGGCGAATATCTGCCGAAGTCTTGTCTGGGCAATTAGCCAAAGATGGATTTGATCGTGCCTTACGTGCCAAAGCAGCAGCATCGGTGCAACTGCAACCGCAGCAGTATGAACAGGCACACCTCATGAATCAGGAGCGGCATTTGTTTGGCGGTCCTGTTGTGACGGCATCAATGATGCACCGTGTGGCAACGAAGCCTAAATCTCAACCTCAAGTTACATCAAATGGGGGAGGTTGCGGATTTTAATATGTAAGTAATGTAAGCAAAGGCGCTCGGGGCTAAAATTACCGGCAATGATAGCCCCGAGCCCTGTAGTGAAAGTACGTGACCATATTTTTTCAGTATTAGACAAAGAAATAATTAATAACTATTTAATTTTAAACTTTGAAGGATTTACTATGAATATTCGTTTACTATGTTTAACTTTTTTATTAGCAGTTTCCCATTACAACCTCAAAGCGTCGCAGGTGCCCAAATCTGAGCGAGTTATGAGCATTACTCGGGCAAACAAAGATGTAGCCGAGAATGTAAGCATTAGATTGGCAACCCAAGATAATGTACCAGCAATTTTAGCATTTCTAGCGACTGCTGGCGTTCCGGAGCAGAACAAGATAGTTGTTTTGCCCGAGGGTTCGGCGGATAATAAGCATCGTGAAAACTATACGAAAGGAAATGTTGCCAAAGGGCGGTTCGCTATCGCTACTCTTTCAGGAGAGGTCGTTGCACAAAAAAGGGCCTTTCTTTTTCAAGATGACAATGAAAGAGATGGTGTAATCAAGGATGAGTTTCGAATTAAAGAGGAAGGATTGAAACAGAGTGGTAGTGTATCTATGGGAAATGGTCAGCTTGTTGCATCATCGGCAAGGGTGCATTCTGTCGATTTTCAATCAATCTTACATCGTCCTTTTACTTCTATGTATCTTGGTGGTGATTTAACTCAGTTAGATTGTAGAGGGCAAGGAATCAATAATGCATTGGGACAATTTGCTTGTGAGGCTATGGTGCCAGCGGCAGTTGCTGATATTGCAGCAAGAAAAAGTGAGCACATTGCTGCATTTATTGGAGTGACCGATTCGAATAATGTCGGACAAGGTTTGTTGAAAGGGCGTGTAACTGGCCAAGCAAGAACGTTTGCAGCTTTTGCTACCAACGTTGCGATGCAGGCTGGTATGCATGCTCCATCGACAATGAGTGTGGTTGAATGTCTTGCGTATAAGCCTTCTTTTAATCAGGAGTTAAAGGAAGCTGAGTGTAATCCACTTCCAGATAGCCAATCTATTGCTGGCTCTGGATATATGCTTGTTTGTTCATTAGAAAAGCAACCAACAAAGTAGTTGTAAACCCTGCAAGGAGGAGCTCCTCATGATTAATTTATTGCAAGAGTATATACGTATTAATACGGCGTACCCAGATCCCGATTACCATGCAGCTGTTGCATTGTTCAAAAAACATGCAATTATGGATGGTTTTTTGGTCAGGGCCGTGGTGTTGCCATCGGGTAATCCTGTACTCATTATTACGTATGAAGGAACAAATCCTTCGTTGCCTGCATTAGCACTTAATCATCACATGGATGTCGTGCCGGCCGATAATGCTCATGAGTGGGCGCATCCTCCTTTTGCAGGAGTTGTAGAGAGTAATTTTATTATTGGGCGGGGCACACAAGATATGAAAGGTGTGGGCGTAGTGCATTATGCAGCATTACGAGAGCTTAAAAAAAATAATGTTGCACTTGAGCGCACCGTTCATATTATTATGGTTCCTGACGAAGAGCGCGGAGGATTTTATGGAACTAAGGAGTTGGTGGCGCACCCCGAATTTGCGGGTCTTACTATCGGATATTTGCTGGATGAAGGAATCTCTTCTGGTAATGATAGTGAACTGTTAATCAAGGTTGCAGAGCGTACACCAGTTCAAATTAAAGTAACAAGCAAGGGACCAATGGGACACGCATCAGAACTGCATCATGCAAACAGTGCACACGAATTAATTAATTTTTTATCCGACATCGTGCATTTTCATCATGCACAGCAAGGTATAGATCGTGACGCTGGCACATTAATTTCGGCTAATATCACCTCGCTGCGCACAGATAATCAAGCGCTTAATGTTATTCCATCGTGCAGTGAAGCGACGATAGATATTCGTGTGCCCTCTGATTGCTCTTTATCTCAAGTGACCGATATACTTGATACCATGTTGCAAAAACATGCTACTATTTCCTACCAAATAGTAGGCACAAGTGTTGAGCGGTGTGCGCCGACTCCATTAGATTCGGTATTATATCAAGCAGGGGCCCAGGCAATAGAGCTTCATGGTCTGACAGCGCGACCCTTTGCCTTTCAAGCAACAACCGATGCGCGTTTTTATAGCAATAAAGGCATTGAAACGATCGGGTTAACGCCATTTTGTATCACGCCAAATCTTCATGGTACGAACGAAAGCATTCGTGTTGAAGATATGGTGTTAGGAAAAAAAATAATGAGTAGTTTTTTAGAAATATTTTGTAAAAAAACAGTATAAGGAGTTATTTTCATGAAAAAAATAATTATCGTTAGTGTCGTCATTGGTATGGTAATTTTAGGAGCATTGTACTTTGGATTACATAAACAAACAGTAAAAACAGATAATGGTCAAAGAGAATACAAGATTGCTATTCTTACGCCAACAACTCATCCAGCTTTGCAAGAGATCGAGCAAGGCTTTAAAGAAACAGTACAAAAAGCAGGTGTAGGAAACTATCTATTTACCACCTTCAACGCCAATGGTAACAAAACATTATTGCAGGCCCAAGCGCAAGAAATTGTAGCTGGTCACTATGATCTTATATTTACTATTGGCGCTGGATCATCTCTAACTATTGCCTCGCTTGCCAAGAAAAAGAGTAGTACAACTCCCCATGTATTTTGTGCCGTTGATGGTCAAGAGTTTGCACAACAACTGATTGATGCCAATCCGTTTACGACTGGTGTGTATGTGAAAACTGATTACAAAACAGAAATTGATATTTTGCATAAGCTCAAACCAGCCATTAAAAATATAGTGCTGGTCTATGATCCAACGCAGGGTATTGGTTTGGAAAAACATAAGCTGGAAATTGAACAACACCTAAAGTCCTATGGCATTACGTTGCATGCTGTTGAGATTTATCAAGCAAATGAAATACAACAAAAAGTATCGGCGTTATTGCCAGCTATGGATGTCGCATTAGTGTTAATTGATAACACTGTAGCTGCTGGTATTGATTCGCTCATCACGCTGTGCAATCGTTATGGTGTTACCCTGTTGGCTTCTGATCAAGCTTCGGGTAAAAAAGGTGCGGCGTTGGCGTATGGTATCACCGAATACCAATCGGGAGCTGGTGCGGCGCACAAGGCGCATGAAATACTTATTGATGGCAAAGAGCCTCATGCATTACCAATAAACGCAGTAACCAATTTTGCCATTTCAATAAACAAAAACAGTATGCGCGCACAAAAATTAGATGTTGATGACCAGACAATCAAAGCATTAAATATAGGTATAAATTCATGATTAACACATTGCTGATAATTTTAGAACAAGCGGCTCTACACCTTCCTTTAATGCTCGGAGCGTATATTAGTTTTTCGCTTCTCAAGGTGCCGGATTTGAGTATTGAAACTGCGTATGTGGTTGGCGCACTTATTGGTTCAAAAGTTCTTCTTGGTACACAAAGTCTGCCCTTGGTATTCGTGCTTGTGGCAGTACTATGTGCAAGCTGCATAGGAGGTGGTATTGTGGGATTGTCATCAAGTCTCATGACACAAAAAGCTCGTTTGCCGCATCTTCTTTCTTCCATTATCACGTTTGGACTTTTTCACGGCATCAATCAACTTATTTGGCCACCGTATGTTTCATTGCAGCAAAGTTTAAATCCGCTGGTGATCATTTCAAGTGGGCATGCGCATCCCGAATTGGCAACGATTTTATTAATTGGAGCTATTGGAACAGTGCTTGTGTTTCTTTTGTTAAAAACGCAACTTGGGTACGCATGCGCGGTATATGGTGATAATGCACACTTTTTTGCTCATTATGGCATATCAAAAAATTTTGTATTTATTACAGGAATTGTGATCAGTAATGCGCTTGCTGGACTGAGTGGTTATCTGTTTGCACAATCAAATAACTTTTTTGAAATTAACATGGCTCTGGGTAAAGCATTGCTGTGCATCACGGCACTTATTTTAGGTAAAGTGCTCGTGCGCACAAAAAAACCATTTTCTCTTTTTATTCCTGTTGTGGGCACCGTTGCATACTTTACGCTACAACAACTACTTTTGAAGGTTGGGTTTAATTTGAAATATTTTACGGCGATGCAATCGGTTATTGTGTTGATCATCCTGATGTACACGTATCGCAACAAGTCGGCACATGAATCTATTGATAATTTGGGAGTGTAAAAGATGAAAATAGATAATCTTACATTTAAATTCGATGCAAGCGGCTCATATTTTTTTAACAATCTTTGCGTAGAGTTTGCGCCACATACCATTAATTTTATTCAGGGTGACAACGGTGTAGGCAAATCAACACTATTCAATATTTTACAAGGAAAAACTACTGCACCCCAATGTCTTGAGGCGTCTATTACTTTGGATGGTAAGACGTATAAGACAGATAACAATATATTGGATCCTGAATTTACCAACCAGCTACACACCGTACAACAAAACTATGATCGTATGATTGCACCACAATTTACGTTCATGCAAAACTTGCAACTTGCAAACTTACCAAAATTTCCTGGCTTACATTCTTTGCCAAAGGCCACAATTTTCGACGTCATGCAAAGTTTACCAGTCAACATACTTACCACGCCAGCGCATTTACTTTCGGGTGGCCAAAGGCAATTATTAGCTATTTTGATGTCGTTGCAAAAACCAACACGTGTTTTATTGCTTGATGAACCCACTGCTACACTTGATAAAAAAAATGCACAGATGATTATGCAATGTCTGCAACATCTTGCCTGCCACCTCAAGGTGACTATGCTCATTATTTGTCATGATAAAGAGTTGGTTGAAATGTATGCAGAGGGTATGAGCTATGTCATGGAGTGTGCGCAAGATGGATCAAGAATATTAAAGAAGCTTGCATGATTTTATGTGGTTTTTTTATGCTCTTTTGCAATCCAGTTCAATGAGAATTCTTTGCGCTTATCATTAAATGCAATGCCTACTAACGTCGTTGGTTTTTTAAATCGCGCATATTTTAATGCATAGTTTTTCTGAATGATTTGATCAAGTGCTTTTTTTGGTGTGCCGCGTCTTCGCCATAGGCTTCTTCGGGCTTCGCTGTTATATTTAAACTCAAACACAAAAATTCTTGATTTCGTTTGTACCGTAAAATCTATCCTGCCTTTCATAAAAAATATCCTCAGGATCTATTTCCTGTTCTATATGTTGCTTCTTAAAACAGTGAAGAATAGAAAACGGATCAAAGACCGTACGTTCGTCTCTTGAAAAACGATATTCATTGTAACTCTGTATAATTTTATCAAGCATCTGCTGATGAGCACAACATTCTTTTTTTGCAAGCTGCTCGATATAATTTTTAAAATATGTCTCTAACTCTTGCGTGGTAAAGCCAAGCAATGTTGTAGCTTCAGGTTGAAGCGTCATATCATTTAGACTATTAATGCCTTCATACAAAGAAGTTTTTGAAAATCTGGTGACACCGGTAATAAAGATCGCATGTATATATCCTAGGGCATCCATACTTTTGAGTACGCTAAAGAAGTTTTTCATTACCTCTTGCATGGCCTTTGCTTTTTCTAAATCACCTAAATTTGCCAGCAGAGGGGCATCATACTCATCAATGAGAATTGCCACCTGATTATTGTGGGATAAATCCTGAATGAGATTATTTAATTTGGAACTCAGTTGCATTACATTACCTAAATCAATGCTATTGTCTTGTCCCATTTTATCTAATTTTTCGATCAAGCTGTTTTCAAAACGTTCCGCTGTGCCAAGACTGAGATTAGAAAAATCGAAATGAAGTACCGGATGTTTTGGCCAGGCATAATCACTATGTTTACCTATCCACAAATCTTTAAATAATTTTTTATTTCCTGAAAATATTTCCTTGAGCGTTGATATTAAGAGTGATTTGCCAAAGCGACGCGGACGGGATAAAAAATATAATCGTCGTTTATCGATTAAGCTATGAATGATTTCTGTTTTGTCGATATACAGATAATCTTTTTTTATCATTAAGGCGAAGTTGCTTACATCAACGGGTAATTTCTTTAGCGTTGATTTTTTCACAAGTGATTTTTTCGATAAACTCTTCATAGCTCTCCATGAGTAACACCAAAATATTTCTTACATTAATTAATATTTTAAACCATTGCAATGATTAAGAATTTCATATTTTTCACTGTTAACAGGGCATTCGTTGTATAAAATACATTTTAAAGATCTTAAAACAACTCCCCTATCAAAATCTGAATAGTGAGAAAAATGGTCAAGAGAATCTGAACGTTTCTTGCTCTTTTCTTCTTTATATCTTATGTCCTGATGCACAAAAGCGCTTGCATACAACCAATGACTGTCAGTTTCGTTTATTTCTATCTTTTTATTAGACATAAGTTTTAGATGACGAACAAATTCGTCTACAAGCACTTGTTTTTGGTCTTGATTTGTTGTACCAACCAACTCTTCATAAAGATCGCGATAGTAGGTGAATTTTTTTAAATCACGAAGTTTTTTGAATTCTAATATTTTTTCATTTATAAGTTTTATTTTGTATTGCATATGAACTATTTTTATGCCTTTTAATAGGTTATTACTTTTTATATGTTTTTTAATGTACCATGTAATGGCGAGTCGTACAAATGGGCTTTGAATTTTTCTCCTGCGAAATCCTGTTTTCTGTTGACATCTCATCAATCATTGTTGTATTTCTAGAACATGTTAATGTTTCAAAATCACCACTCGACCCGCCGTCGCTAACCGCGTCCTTCGTAGCTCGAAGGGCGAAGTGGGAAAGCTATGGCGTGGTAAAAAAAAGGAGAGTCTATGACTCAAAAATTTCTCAACCGCGTCGTTGCTGAAAAGCTGTGGCGGGGTTTGTTTTTTGTGCTAATTTCTTGCGCAAGTCAAGTGACTGTGCGTGCCTCATGCACTGACGACACATTTGCCGCGCTTAATACATTGAGCAACACGATCAATGCTGATTTTGCCAATACTTTTACGGTAATCAATGCACTTGGCGCATGTGGCGCCATTCCATTAATAGTTCAGCCAGACGGCTCGACACCGGCCATTACAGCTTCCGGTTATTATTGTTTAACGGGAGATACAACAAATACCATTACCATTAACAGTGGCGTGAGTGATGTTACGCTTGATTTAAACAATCATACCATTACACCTCGGTCTGGCACAGACGGAATAGATGTCTCTTCTGGGTGCAGTAGAATAACGATAAAAAATGGAACCCTTTCTATGCTCAATTCCAATGGGACAAGCGGCGTTAATTTAGAAGGCTCGTCCAGCGATCGCGATTTTCATATTTATGATGTAAATATTAATGATGGAGCGCAATATGGTATACACGCAGTAAACGGTGTAACAAATCTTGATATTGCGCGGGTAATAGTTACTGGTTCATCCACGGGATTTTATATAATTGGTGCTTCCAATGTTACTATGTCTGAATGTAATGCGAGTAGTGATGGCCAAGAAGGTAGTGGTGGGTTTAGTATTATGGGCACTTTGGGCTCAAGCGTACTTCTCGATTCTTGCATTGCGGCTGGTAGCGCCGGTGATGGTTTTGACATAACCGGACCAAATGTAACGCTGACAAATTGCGTTGCGCAAGGCAATGGCAGTATCACTAGCACGAACGCTGGATTTTCAATATCTCCTGGCAATAATATTATGTTGGTAAACTGCACAGCAACCTTTAATATAGGCGTTGGCTTTGCAAGTACAACGGTTCTTGGCAACGTATCCAGTTTTATCTCATGTATTGCGCAAAATAATACAGGTAATGGATTTGATATGTCTGGCAGTGGGGGAAGTGGGCTCATTATGTCATGCGTTGCTGAGGGAAATGGTGTCTTATTGGGACTTTGCGGATTTAATGATCAACTATCGGGAAGTTTATATACATATGTTGCAAATTCAGCAGAAGGAAATGGCATAAATTATTGTCCATCAGGGGCTCCCTATTATCCATTCACTCCTAATACTACGGGAAATCCAAACAACTTTACGCCAACATATTGGAATAATATGACGTTGCCATAAATAATCACATTTCACTAATCTAAAAAAGGAGAGTCTATGACTCAAAAATTCTTCCCAGCCTTCGTTAAAAACTACGGCGGGCGCGGCACATTGTTTCTGCTGGTTTCTTTTATGGCAAGTTCTGCCAAAGAAATACCGGTTGATCTTGGTGACATTGAAGGCACCAACCAAGATGTGCAACCCGCTTACGCACAAGGCTACAGCGTGGCAAGCGATGTAAAAAAACCGTTCAACTCTTTACAGGTCGCGGGTCCCGCTGCAGTCACCGGCTTGACCTCACTTGCTGCGCTTAATGTAAAAAATGGCGCCGATTTTGGTAGTGATCTTGCCATCGATGGTAATTTGTATGTCGATGGTGGCATTGTCCTTGATTCGTGTCTTGTTTTGACGTGCACATCAGCGGGCACCTTATTGGTCAATGGTCAACCTATCACAGCTGGTGGTGGCGGCTCGTGTAATTTGCCTGCTGTCGTCACGGCAATTGGAATAATAAATGACAACGCTAGTACCAGTTTTGCCAATACATTTACCGCACTTGCTGCACTTGGCGCATGCATGCCCATTCCGTTAGAAGTTTCATCAACAGGCACAGTGATTACCAATCCTGGTTATTATTGTTTGGCCAATGATGTGACGCTTTTAGGGGGTACAATTCAGATTGGCAACGGTACAGTGACGGTAAGTGATGTCACGCTTGATTTAAACAATCATACCATTACAGTGGGGTCTGCTTTAGATGGTATCGATGTTTATTCTGGGTGTAGTAGTATAACGATAAAAAATGGAAATATTTCTATGCCCGATGGGCAAGTGGGTATTAATTTAGGGGGTTTATCCAGTGATAGTGATTTTTATATCTATGATGTAACTATTGATTCGGGGGCAGTAGGCATAAGCGCACCAAACGGATTGACAAATCTTGATATTGCACGAGTAATAGTTACCAACCCAACACTGAATGGATTCAATATAAACGGTGCTTCAAATGTTATCCTATCGGCGTGTCAAGCAAGTGGTACTACTTTGCTTATTGGCGGCGGCGGGGGATTTTATATTGTTGGTGCATCTGGCTCAAGTGCACTTTTAGACTCTTGCATTGCGGTCAGTAACAGCAATAATGGTTTTTACATAGCAGGACAAAACGTAACGCTGATAAATTGCGTAGCACAAGCAAATGGATTTGGATTTGCACTAGACGCCAGTGCCGTCAACACTATGTTGGAAAACTGCACAGCAAACTTTAATACCACGACTGGTTTTTATAACGGTACGACGACTGGTCCATCCAGTTTTATATCTTGTGCTGCTCAGGATAATACAAGTGTTGGCTTTGATCTATCTGCAAGCGCAGGAAGCGGACTCATCAAGTCGTGTCTTGCTCAGGGGAATAATTTTCATGGCTCTCCAATTCCGCATACAGGTTGTGGATTTTATGACCGCCTTTCTACTCACTATCAATATGTTACAAATGCAGCAGAAGGAAATGGCGCAACTCCTGGAGTTGCCACGGGCGATACCAATTATTGTATAACTCCCGATTTTCACTCAACAACCACCCTCATTGCTCCGTTTTATCAATCACTTGTTAATGATTCGGCATCAACGGGTATATTTGCGCCGACATATTGGAATAATATTACTCTAAAATAATCCGCCTTCGTTAAAACTACGGCGTGACTAGAAAGGATTTTATATGACTCAAAAATTTTGCAAACTACTTTTGTTATTTTCCTGTTCTGTTTCTATCTTTGCATCTGATCTTTCCGACATCATGGATTTTACCGATGAAACAAATTCGCAAGAATTTGTCCGCAAACCGTTCAACTCTTTGCAAGTTGCCGGCCCGCTCGCAGTCACCGGCCTGGCATCACTCAACGCATTGAATGTAAAAAACGGCGCAGATTTTGGTGGCGATGTTGCGATCGATGGTAATTTGTATGTTGATGGTGGCATTGTACTCGATTCGTGTCTTGTTTTGACCTGCACATCTGCAGGCACCTTATTGGTCAATGGTGTGCCCATCACGGCTGGTGGTGGTGGCAGTTCGTGCGACACGACCGATACCTATACCGCACTTACCGCATTGAGCAGTGCTCTTAATACTGGTTTTGCCAGTACTTTTACGATGATCAACACACTTGGCGCATGCATGCCTATGCCAGTTCCGTCAGATGGAAATATTATCTCCTCCGGTTATTATTGTTTAACGGGAGACGCAACAAATACAATTTCCATTGGTTTGAGTGCTCCTGTAAGTGACGTCACGCTTGATTTGAACAATCATACCATCACACCGATGAGTGGAGATGGTATCGATGTTTATGCCGGGTGTAGTAGAATAACGATACGAAATGGCAGCATAGTCGGGGGCGATACGGGTATCTTTTTAGAAGGTTCATCCAGTGATAGCGATTTTTATATTCATGATATTAATATCGATGGGGTTGACACTGGCATAGGGACAGGTGGCTATCCAAGCCTTGGCGTAACAAATCTTACTATTGCACGAGTTGTAGTTACCAACGGAGCAGGTGGATTTGGTATATACGCTTCCAATGTCACCCTATCGGCATGTCAAGCGAATAATAGTGGTGGTGATGGTTTTAATATTACTGGTGCAGACGGCTCGAGTGGGATTTTGGACTCTTGCATCGCGGCTGATAATAGCGCCCCTGGCTTTGTCATAACCGGAACAAATGTAACACTGACCAATTGCACCGCACAAGGCAATGGTGGCGTCGCTGGATTTTGGATAGTTTCTGGTACCAACATCATGCTGGTAAACTGCACAGCAAACTTTAATGCTGGCTACGGTTTTTATAGCGGAGCGGGTGGTGTCTCCAGTTTTATCTCATGTATTGCTCAAGATAACAGTTTGGCTGGTTTTGATATGTCTGGGAGCACCGGAAGTGGACTCATCAAATCATGCGTTGCTGATAATAATGGTACAACCTCCTCTTCAGGTTGTGGATTTTATGATTCGACAACATCAAGCCTCTATCAATACGTTGCAAATACAGCACAAGGAAATGGCACAAATCCTGCGGGTTCCGTTCTGCCTACCACAGATAGCAACTATTTTCTTAATTTTACGCCCACACCCCCGAATGGAGCAGTAGCTCCATTCTATCAATCTCCTCCTAATTTTCATGGAGCCCTCGGTACATTCACGCCTGCATATTGGAATAATATTACTTTGGCCAATTAGCAAAAATAAAAATAAAAAGGATTTAGTATGACTCAAAAATTTTTTAAACTAATTGTTTTAGTTTCTTATATTTTACCTATGCAGATATATGCAGAAATATCTTTCGATCTCGCCGATATTAGCGATGAAACAAATGCTGTTCGCAAACCCTTCAACTCATTGCAAGTTGCAGGCCCGCTTGCAGTAACCGGCCTGGCATCACTTGCTGCGCTGAATGTAAAAAACGGTGCGGACTTTGGTGGTGATGTTGCCATCGACGGTAATTTGTATGTCGATGGTGGCATTGTACTCGATTCGTGTCTTGTTTTGACATGCACATCAGCAGGAACCTTATTGGTCAATGGTCAGCCCATCACAGCTGGTGGTGGCGGCGGTGGATCGTCGTGTGATTTGACCCCTGTTGTGGCGGAAATTGAATCAATAACGACCTACACCGTTAACGCCAATTTTGTTGCTACATTTACGGCACTTGCTGCACTTGGCGCATGCGACGCCATACCATTAACTGCATCAACAGGCTACACCATTACCACTACTGGTTATTATTGTTTGGCCGGAGACATAACCGGTCCAATTACTATTAACAGTTCTGATGTAACCCTTGACTTAAATAGTCACACCATCACATTGGCGGCTATTCAAACAGGGGTCACTGTTTCTTCTGGCAATAGTGATGTAATTATAAAAAATGGAAACATATACACACCCAGTGGTGTGAACGGTACAACGGGCATTGCTTTACATGGTGTAGCTGCAACCTCTGACAGTAATTTTTATATGTATGATGTCAAGATTGATGGTGCAAAATTTGGCATAAACACATCAAGCGGCGTGACCAACCTTGATATTGCACGAGTAACAGTTACGCGCTCAGGAACCGCTGGATTCAATATAAGCGATGCTTCCAATGTTACTTTGTCTGAATGTAGTGCCAATATTGGTGGCGGTAATGGATTTCAAATTACTGGTGTAGCAACTGGTTTAGCGGGGCCGAGTGTAGCTCTTAATTCTTGTGTTGCAGCTGGTAATGCGAGTGGTGGCGGTTTTGACATAACCGGATACAACGTAACACTGACAAATTGCGTAGCACAGGGAAATCAGTCGGGATTTGTTTTAGGAACCACAGCTACTGATATTATGTTGGAAAACTGCATAGGAAATTTTAACTCCCTTGACGGTTTTACTAGCCAAGCGAACGGTCCATGCAGCTTTATTTCATCTATTGCTCAAAACAACACGCAGTATGGGATTGATGTATCTGGTAGCACTAATAAATCAACAAGCCAAGGAAGCGGACTCATTAAAGCGTGTGTCGCTGAAGGTAATGGATGTGGATTTGTTGACGCGCTAAGTGGGTCGGGTTCTCCTGCCGCTCCCGCTAGTCTCTATCGATATGTTGCAAATGTAGCACAAGGCAATGGTGGTTCAAATGCTGCGAACCCAGGAGGTGATACCAACTATTGTCTTTATAGTTTTACTGTGCCCGGCGGCATTGAAGGATCAACATTTACAATACCTGGTCCTGGTCCTGCCCCATATTTCCAATTCATTCCCAATAATAGTGGGACTATGCCCCCATTTGTGCCTACGTATTGGAATAACATTACTTTGCCAGTTTAAAAATGTTTCTTTGTTTAAGGAGTTTCCTATGATTCAAAAATTTTTCCCAGCCTTCGTTAAAAACGGAGCTTGTCCTGAACGAAGTGAATGGGGCGGGCGCGGTAAGTTATTCGTTTTAATTTCTTGCATACTTCCCATGCAAATAAATGCGTCCTGCGATTTGACCAGCACCTTCAGCGCGCTTGTCGCATTAAGCAGCACCATCAATACTGATTTTGCCAACACGTTTACGGTAATCAATGCACTTGGCGCATGTAATGCCACTCCATTGGTAGTTCAACCAGACGGCTCGACACCGGCCATTACAGCTTCCGGTTACTATTGCTTGACCGGAGACACAACAGCTACAATCACCATTAGTAGTTCGATAACTGATGTCACGCTTGATTTGAATAATCATACCGTTGCACCGACAACTGGAAATGGAGTCCTTGTTTCTTCTGACTGCAGTAGAATAACGATAAAAAATGGAACTATAGTTGGGGCATCGAACGGCATTAATTTAGCGGGTTCATCCATTCATGTTTATGATGTACATATCGATGGGGCAAGCACAGGCATAAGCGCAGGGGGCATAACAAATCTTGATATTGCACGGGTAATAGTTACCAACTCAGTAGGCCGTGGATTTGATATAGAAAGTTCTTCTAATGTTACCATTTCTGCATGTCAAGCGAGTGGCTCTTCTAGTGCTAGTGACGGTGCATTTTATATTAGTGCTGTAGGTGTAGCCGGATCGAGTGTACTTGTCAATTCTTGCATTGCGGCTGACAACGGTGAGACTGGCTTTCGCATATACGGACCAAATGTAACGTTGACAAATTGCACTGCACGGGGCAATCAGGAGGGATTTATCATAAGTTCTGGCACCAACATTACGTTGGCAAACTGCATAGCAAATTTTAATATTAATTATGGCTTTTTTAACAATGCGGAAGGCGTAGTAAGCTTTGTCTCGTGCATTGCCCAAAATAACCAGGCGATTGGATTTTATGTAGCTCCTGGCGCTGGAAACGGCGGAAGCGGAATCATTATGTCGTGCATTGCAGGGGGTAATGGTAATTTTGGCTTTTATGATGATTCATCAACAATACATTATCAATATGTTGCCAATACAGCGCAAGGAAATGGCTCAGATGCTGGGGTTTACCCAGACAGCAATTATTATTTGCAAAGTGGCGGAGGAACACACCCCAATGGAACTTCGGCTCCCTATTATCAATCCCTTCCCAATACTACGGGAGGAGATGATTTTGTGCCGACTTTTTGGAATAACATTACGTTACAATAAAGGATTACTGATGACTCAAAAATTTTTTAAGCTGATTGTTTTAGTTTCTTATATTTTACCTATGCAGATATATGCAGAAATATCTTTCGATCTCGCCGATATTAGCGATGAAACAAATACTGTTCGCAAACCCTTCAACTCTTTGCAAGTTGCAGGCCCACTTGCAGTAACCGGCCTAACATCACTCAATGCGTTGAATGTAAAAAACGGCGCCGATTTTGGTAGTGATGTTGCCATCGATGGTAATTTGTACGCCGATGGTGGCATTGTACTCGATTCATGTCTTGTTATGACATGCACCGGTGGAGGAGTATTACTAGTTAATGGTCAGCCGATCACAGCTGGTGGCGGTGGCGGCGGAGGCTCATGTAATTTGACTGATATAATCACCACGATTAGTAGTACAATAACAAACACCGTCAATAATGATTTTGCCAACACATTTACTGCACTCGCTGCACTTGGCGCATGTATGCCTATACCATTAACTGCATCAACAGGTTACACTATTACCACTACTGGTTATTATTGTTTGGCCGGAGACATAGCGGATACAATTACCATTAGCAGTAGCGATGTCACCCTTGATTTAAATAATCACACCATTACACCGGGGACTGGAGATGGGATCGATGTTTCTGGCCTTATGAATAGAATAACGATAAAAAATGGGAACCTTTCCATGTCAACTTCTGGTGGTGGATCCGGTATTGATTTTCAGGGTATGTCCAGTGAACGTGATTTTCATATTCATGATGTAAATATTGATGGAGCTTCATCGGGTATATTAGCAGGGAGCATAACAAATCTTGATATTGCCCGGGTAATAGTTACCAACTCATCAGGCAACGGATTTGATATAGAAAATGCTTCGAATGTTACCCTATTTAAATGTCAAGCGAGTAGTGGTACAAGTAATGGATTTTATATTGAAGGCACTGCCGGCTCGAGTGTACTTCTCGATTCGTGTGTTGCGGCTGGTAACACTGGTTATGGTTTTGAAATAAGTCAAGAAAACGTAACGCTTACAAACTGCGTATCGCAAGCAAATTCTGAGGGCTTTCAATTAGACACTTCGGCCAATAATATTATGTTGGAAAACTGCATAGCAAACTTTAATAACGGTAGTGATGGTATCGGTTTTAATAATAATTCGACGATTGGAATATGTAGCTTTATTTCATGTATTGCTCAAAATAATGCGCGAGCGGGCTTTGATATGCAGGGAAGTGGTGGAAGCGGGCTCATAAAGTCATGCATTGCCCAAGGTAATGGTATCCCCAACGATCCTTTCTCCAATATCAATTTTGGATTTTTGGATTCATCGCCAACCAATTATCAATATATTGCAAATGCAGCAGAAGGAAACGGCCCAAATCCTGGAGATTATCTTGGCACTGGCACAGATACTAATTATGGTGCTGGCTCTTCTTATCCCGACCTTGTCGGAACAGCCACCCTCACGTATCCTTATTATCAATCACTTGTTAATACTTCGGGATCAACGGGTATATTTGCGCCGACGTTTTGGAATAATATTACGTTACAATAATCCGCCGTCGCTAACCGCGTCCTTCGTAGCTCGAAGGGCGAAGTAGGAAGCTATGGCGTGACTAGAAAGGATTTTATATGACTCAAAAATTTTTTAAGCTGATTGTTTTAGTTTCTTATATTTTACCTATGCAGATATATGCAGAAATATCTTTCGATCTCGCCGATATTAACGATGAAATAAACATTGTCCGCAAGCCATTCAACTCATTGCAAGTTGCCGGCCCACTTGCAGTCACCGGCCTTGCATCACTTGCTGCGCTCAATGTAAAAAATGGCGCAGATTTTGGTAGTGATGTTGCCGTCGACGGCACGTTGTTTGTTGATGGCGGCATTGTGCTTGATTCGTGTCTTGTTTTGACATGCACATCAGCAGGCACCTTATTGGTCAATGGTGTGCCCATCACCGCTGGTGGTGGAGGCGGATCGTGCGATTTGCCTAGTGTTGTCGACGCGCTTGCCGGGTTGAGTAATGCTATTGATGAAGGTTTTATCGGTACATTTACGGTAATCAATGCGCTTGGCGCGTGTGGTGCAATGCCGTTCACGGTTCCAGCGGGAGGAACGTACAATGTTACCGCACCAGGTTATTATTGCCTGGCAGGAGACACAACGGGCAACATTGTCATTAACAGTGGCGTAAGTGATGTTACACTTGATTTGAATAATCATACCATTTCACCAGCAACTGGTGTGACGGGGATTGCTGTTCAACAGACCAATAGTAGGATAACTATAAAGAATGGAACCATAGTCTCTAATGCCACTGCAGTAGGGATTGATTTACAAGGTGTTGGTGGCGATAGTGACTTTCATATTTATGACGTAAATATCGATGGGGCAAGTAATGGTATACAAGCAGCAACCATCGGCTTGACTAATCTTGATATTGCGCGGGTAATCGTTACATCAAGCGGACTCGGATTTTATATAGGCACTTCGAGCGGCGGTCCTTCCAATTTTACGCTGTCTGCATGTCAAGCGAGTGGTTGTGAAACCGGATTTGAGATTACTGGTGCAGCTTCCCCTGGTTATGCACTTCTGAATTCTTGCGTTGCTGGGGACAACACTAATGGCGGTTTTTACATAGCCGGGTCAAACGTGGTACTTACGCATTGCATTGCGCAAGGTGGTGGTCAAACTGGAGATGGATTTAGTCTAGATGAATCGGTTAACAATAGTATGTTGGCATATTGCACAGCAAATTTTAATAACGATGGTTTTCGTAACGGAGCCAAAGGTGTATGTAGTTTTATTTCATGTATCGCTGAAAATAACTACTCTGACGGCTTTAACATGATTAGCAGTACTCAAGCAAGCCCCCAAGGAAGTGGACTTATTATGTCGTGCATTGCTGAGGGAAATGGTGTTTCAAATAACGCTTGTGGATTTGACGATGCGTTCGGTCCTGGTGGTCCTGGCACGCCTAGTTTAAGCCTCTATCAATATGTTAACAATTGCGCACAAGGAAACGGTACAACTCCTGCTCAAGGCGTCCCAAACTTTGATAGCAACTATTGTTTGGGCGGTGGTAGTGGCCAAACAAATCCTAATGGCACTGTTGCTCCCTTTTATCAATCGCCCCCTAACTTTTATGGAGACCTCGAGGCATTTACACCTGCATATTGGAATAATATTACGTTAGCGGGTATTCCGGTAGTTTAGTCTCATGTGGGATGTAATAACTTTTTGATAAATTTATTTTTATAAGGATTTAGTCGTTCGACAGACCCCTCCGGGGCACGCTCACGATGACGTGGAAATAATTATTTTAACATAAAGAAGGAGAGTCCATGACTCGAAAATTTTTAAAGCTGATTGTTTTAGTATCTTGCTCTGTGCCAATGCTGGCATCTGATTTCGCCGACATCACAGACGCTACTGACGAAACAAATAATATGTATCGCAAGCCATTCAACTCGTTGCAAGTTGCAGGGCCTCTTGCAGTCACAGGCCTGACATCACTTAATGCGCTGAATGTAAAAAACGGCGCAGACTTTGGTGGTGATGTGGCGATCGATGGTACGTTGTTTGTTGATGGTGGCATCGTGCTTGATTCGTGTCTTGTTTTGACATGCACATCTGCAGGAACATTATTAGTCAATGGTGTGCCCATCACCGCTGGTGGTGGTGGCGGCGGATCGACGTGTGATTTAACCGGTGTTGTGAGCGAAATTGAATCAATAACAACCTATACCGTTAACGCCAATTTTACTTATACATTTACGGCGCTTGCTGCACTTGGCGCGTGTGATGCTATACCATTAGTAGTTCAACCAGACGGCACAACATTGCCCATTACTTTTCCCGGTTATTATTGTTTAACGGGAAACACAATAGGTACAATTAACATTAACAGTGATAATGTCACGCTTGATTTGAATAATCATACCGTAACCGCATTATTCAGTGGATCGAACAATGGAGCGGTGAATGTTTCTGGGAATGGTAACATAACTATAAAAAATGGAAACATAATTGGGAATACTGATGGAGCAGGCATTAATTTGCAGGGCGGCACATCACCTGATGGCAATTTTTATATTTATGATGTAAATGTCAATGGGGGAGGCGGTGCCATATTTACAGGTGGCTCAACAAATCTTGATATTGCACGGGTCATAATTACCAGCTCAACAAGTTATGGATTTTATATTAGCGGCTTTTCCAGTGCTACCTTATCTGAATGTCAAGCGAGTGGTGGTACCAATTCTGGTAGTGCAGCGTTTAATATCACTGGCGCAACAGGCACAAATATACTTCTCGATTCTTGCGTTGCATCTGGTAATGCCGGTTATGGTTTTGAAATAGCTGGACCAAACGTAACACTGACAAATTGCGTGGCGCTAGCAAATGGTACCTATGGATTTTACCTACAAGCGTCAGGTGACAATATTACGTTGGCCAATTGCATAGCAAACTTTAATAGTTCGGGATTTGTAAGCAGCATTGGGACTGACACTTATCTGTCCAGCTTTATTTCATGTATTGCTCAAAATAATACGACAACTGGTTTTGATATGTCTGGAAGCAGTGGAAGCGGGCTTATTAAGGCGTGCATTGCTCAGGGTAATGGTTTTGGTGTGAATCCAGGTTGCGGATTTAATGATGTTGGTCCATTGATTGGAAGTACTAGCTTATACCAATATGTTGCAAATTCAGCAGAAGGAAATGGCGTAAATCCTGCTGATTATCTTGGTAGCAATACCGATACCAACTATTGCCTTGATCTTATGGGAACAAATACCGGATTGGCTCCCTATTTCCAATTCCCTCCTAATAATAGTGGAAGTACAGCTACATATTTTGTACCGACGTATTGGAATAATGTGACTTT
>Ga0206866_1013_pt1 | contig 39073 bp, 31 predicted proteins | sample Alteio_BWOrgCont_40_FD_152626 | JGI IMG/M metagenome (GOLD analysis project Ga0206866, IMG submission 152626) | Enriched cells from forest soil in Barre Woods Harvard Forest LTER site, Petersham, Massachusetts, United States -... | ecosystem: Environmental > Terrestrial > Soil > Temperate forest >... | reverse complement strand
TGATTGTTTGCTTAGTTAAGCTACTACTATTTTTTTCTTCATGTCTATATTTATGTAATTTTGTATAGCACAAAAAAAAGAGATTAAAAAGACCCGAGTTTACCCCGGGCCTTTTTAAGTACTCGTTCTGTTTGCTTAGTCACATTTTTATTATATAACTAAACGATCTGCGTCATTAAAAATTAATTAAACGACACGCCACCCTTTATCCAAACACCCCATTGAGATAATGAGCATTGGTTGCAGTTTGAACAGTTGGTGTTGCAGCTGGTATTGCAGCAGTTAGCAGCTGTTGTTGTTGTTACAACAGTTGGTGTGCAGTTGGTATTGCAATTAGCACCGTTGCTACCAAATTCACCAAACGCGCCAACACCTAGGTAAGGAGCCCATACGTCACACTCAGTCCAGTTGTAGCTCAAGTGCGTGTAGATTTTGTTGGAGATTGCGCATGTGCCGGCAAAATCAAAGTTAGCGCAGCTGATAAATACTGGATTAACTGAGGTGTTTGTTTGTCCATCAGTATTGTCTGGGTTTGAGTGTAGTACACGACTTCCAGTACCAAAAAATGCCGGTTGAGCAGCGTCTACGCCACTGTTATCTGTTTGGTATGCAGCGGTAGAAGAGGTAACGCCAGTTGCTGGGAATGTTGTTCCTGCATTGATGGTTGCTAGGCTTTCTGTTGCTGAAAGGGGTACGGCTTGATCCATGCCTAGATCGTCATTAAAGTTAAAACCGTACACATATGCATCACCTTTGAGTGCCCAAGTGCTCGGCGCATACGCTACATTCGCACAAGGTGATGGACATGTTGTTGGGCAGTTTGTTGCGCAGGTTGTTGGGCATGGTGCACATGCTGGTGGGCAATTGTTAAAGTTGAACTTTTCACAGCTGCGGCCCCAGAAGTTGTAACCAATATCCAAGTTCCAACCACCATGTACATACGTAAATTGCGCTGCCACATCACCTTGCACGCCGACACTTACGTTGACTTGCTGTGTGGTGAGGTTTGCAACAGGAGAAAATTCATTAGCAAATTGAGCTGAAGGAATATTTGCACCAGGAGCGCCAGTAAGACTACCCGCTAAGTCAACCACAGAAGTGGTTAATTTTTCAGCAAGCATATAACGGCTGAGCGGTTTGCAGCTTAAGTCAAATGTTCTTACTTGGTTAGCATTGAACAAATGAGTAATGTTTGCATCAAGATAGAAACCTAAGCTCTTTTCTTCTGATTCACAACGCCACAATGTTGCGTGTGAAGTGAATTGAAAGCCAAGTTCCCATGATCCGCCGTTACCAGAAATTGGTTCAAAGAGATATTGCGCTGTTGGTCGGTTACCTGTTGGTGCACGAGCGAGTATTCCAAGACCAACATGATAATCTTCACATTGTACAAAGTTCCAACCCAAGATCATTTGTAAGTCTGCTAAACGTGTGGTGCTTTGAGCGCAACCGGAAATTTTAGCATAACACAATGGATCAAACACAGTTGAGCCGGAAACGACTGAATCCAAATTACTTACAGCTGCTGGTGCATAACCACATGCATATTGGCTAAAGCTATTAAGCAAGTTGCTTCGTGGAACGCCAATACCTTCTACGTTTCCTTGGGCAGGCGCAGAACTAAAACTATTGAAGTAACCAGAATCGTAATTAAGAGTGCCGGTTGATACAACGTTTTCACAGAAGTTCAAATTCCAACGTGTCCAGTTGATTGGCAAATCCAAACGGAAGAACATGCCGCTCGCCCAGTTGTCCAACCCAACGTAGAAGTTTAAATCAACTACAACGTTTTGGATGGTTGGTGAAAAGTTCAAAGTACTTTGGAAATCGGTTGGTAAATAGAAGTAATCAGCAAACAGATCATTTGCACCTCTGTCGACAACTCGACTACCAGAAACATTTAGTACGGTATTGGAACAACTGTTATTGCAAGCAGCTGTGCCAAATAAGCATTGAGAAATATTGTTTGCATTAAACGATTGCGCATATTCAGTCGTTAACGCAAATGTGCCGTACAAGCAATCTTTGTCAAATAGATTTACTTGTTGTGTCCAACCAGAAAGTTCACGCGCTGCGTCAACACCTTGTGAGCGAATGCTGTAGTATGGTGTGACCGCTTGTGCTGATACTGCACTCAAAAGCGCAACCATACTAAAGACTTTTTTTAACATCTGTTTCATAAAAGAAACTCCTTATTTTTGTGTATAAAATACTTATCCTACTTTCTTCTGTTTTATTTCTAGGCGTCTCCTTTCAGAGTTCAAAATGTTGATTTGCTTGTCCAACAAAAAGCTTTGTCATTATCTTAATATTATTTTTCTTTTTATGTCTACATTTACATGTAATTTTTTATACCACAAAAAAAAGAGATAAAAAAGAGCCCGAGATAAATCCCGGGCTCTTTTTAGTACTAGTTCTGTTTGCTTAATCACATTGTTAGTATGTAATTACGCTATCGATTGAATGCTAAATTTATCATTAAAATTAATTAAATGATAAACCTGCTTTTACCCAAACACCCCATTGTGACAACGCAGATGATACGCAGTTGTTACAGTTGGTATTGCAATTGGTATTGCAAAGTGCAGCCGCTGCAGTTGTTGTCGTTGTTGGACAAACAGTAGGACAAGCTGTGTTGCATGCGGTGTTGCATGTGGTGTTACAGCTGGTGTTGCAACTATTGTTGCAGTTACCGCTACCAAATTCACCAAACGCACCTACGCCGATGTAAGGAACCCAATCATCACACTCAACCCAGTTGTAGCTCAAGTGAGTGTAAATCTTGTTAGAGATACCACTTGTGCCAGCTATGTTAAAGTTAGCTGCGGTGAGAAGCACTGGTTGAAGTGAGGTGTTGGTTTGTCCAACTAAGTCTGCTGGATCAGCAGATAGAAGGCGACCGCCAACGCCATGCCATGCAGGTTGAGCATTATCAACATTAGGATTTACATAGGCATCTGCAACTAGTGCAGGAGTTAAAGCGCCTGTTGTTGGGGAGTTGGTTCCATTGTAGATCGTAGCTTTGCTTTCAGTTGCTGAAAGTGGTACAGCCATTGGTACTACTAAAGTATCCCCATTGTTATCGAAACCATACACGTACGCGTCACCTTTTAGACCCCAGCTGTTTGCAGCGAATGTCACAGGACATACGTTGACTGAGTTACAATTTGGTACGCATGGTGCGCAAGGAACAGTGCAATTGTTGTTGGTATTGCAGTTGAACTGGTCGCAGCTGCGGCCCCAGAAGTTGTAACCAATATCCCAATTGAATCCACCATTAGCATACGTAAATTGCGCAGCCAAGTCAGCTTGTACGCCGACACTTACTTTCACTTGTTGTGTGGTAAGGTTAGCAACTGGTGAAAATACGTTTGCAAATTGGCGGCTTGGTATCGTTGCGGATCCACTCACGGCACCTGCAGCAAGTGCACTACCAGTATTGACTGAGTTGGTTGATGCTGGGCCAAATTGTGAAGCTAACATATAACGGCTCAATGGTGAGCAGTTAAGATCAAATGTTCTTACTTGGTTAGCATTGAACATATGAGTAATGTTTGCATCAAGATAGAATCCTAAGCTTGACTCTTCAGATTCACATCTCCACAATGTTGCGTGAGAGGTGATTTGAGCACCAACTTCCCAGTGTCCGCCGTTACCAGATATTGGCTCGAAGAGGTATTCCGCTGTTGGGGTATTACCTGTTGGAGCACGAACAAGAAGACCTACACCAAGGTGGTAATCTTCATCATTCAAGAAGTTCCAACCAAGAATTGCTGTCAAGTCTGTCAAACGGGTCAGCGCTTGTCCGCAAGGATTCATTTTTGCAAAGCAAAGACCATTCATAATGACATTGTTTACGCCTGTTGGCGCATTGCCAGCTGCGTACGATGTGAAGTTTTGGTTGAGTTTTGAAGCTTCAATACCAATGCCTTCACTGGCAGGAAGGGTAGTGCCTACAGGAAGCACATCAAAAGCATTGTAGTAACCAGGCAGAGCGTCATTATAACCACCGGTGACAGTAGCAACGTTTTCACAGAAATTTAGATTCCAACGTGTCCAGTTGATAGGTGCGTTCAAACGGAAGAAGAATCCGTTGCACCATTCATCAAAACCAAAGTAGAAATCCAAATCAACAACCACGTTTTGGATCACTGGTGAGAAGCTCACAGTACTTTGAAAATTTGTTGGCAAGTAAAAGTTATCTGCCAATAAATCATTAGCGCCTATGTTTGCTGCTTGGCTACCAGAAATATTAACTACAGAACTGCCACAACTAGTTGGGCAAACCGCAGCAGCACCAAATAAAGATTGGGTGATTGCTTGTGGTCTAAATGATTGTGCATATTCTGTGGTTAACGACATGGTTCCATAAACTTTATCCATATCAAACAAGTTGACATGTTGGGTCCATCCAGCCAATTCACGTGCGGCGTCAATACCTTGCGAGCGAATGCTGTAATATGGCACAACATTTGCTGCGCTGCCATATAATGCCACTGTGCTCACCAGAGCCGCAACGCTAAAAATTTTTTTTAGCATATCTGTCATAATCTAACTCCTTAAACTCTTTGTACATAACATATTATGATTAATGCCTTTCGCTATAACCTGACCCGTCCTTTATAGAATGGCACAGATTATAGAGGGCAACATCGTTCCATTGGGTCAATGATGCTCATTCCTCAGGATGAAATAAAGATGTGTTGTTGCTTTTTACCTGACTGCCTCCTTTCGTTAGTTACTTTTTTTCAATACATAGCGAAACTGATATTGTCCTTTTCCTTCTTATTTATAGTGCTTTTTGGCACGTTAACCATTTATTTGGCGTCAATGAGCGTCCATCGACGCATCTGACAAAATGAAGTATACTATTGCGGAATTAAAAAAGTAAAGAAAAAATATGAGACAATGCATCTGTGAGTGGTGGTTGTCACGTAATTATGTAGCAGAAAGTGCCGTTGAATGCAGTGTTTTTGCCTATGGTTGGCTGTTCAAATTTTGTTAGAAAGTTTTCCGGTAAGTAGCTCTGGTCATTGTTCGTTGCTAGAACAATATCTGCAAAAATACGGATATCAGATCAATCATTATCAAGACTTTTTTTTACATAACAAGGCAACCAGCCTATTGCGTGTGGCAATTTTAGACCATTTTGTGCATGGTGTAACGGTGGTAGTTATTGCGGTTTTTTTCTTTTCTCGTTGGTCATGGTTACTGAGAAATATATGGTTATGTTGGCGTATTGTGGTAAAAATAGTAGGGCTTGCCATATGCGCCGATCTGATTACGGTACTGTTTTATCTGGTGTTTGGCTGGTACAAAGTTGCTATTCCCGTGGTAATTGGTTTTTTTATAACAGGATTATCACTTATCTCTTTGCGCTTTGTGCCTAGGGCACCTTTTGCACCATTGAGTTGGCAAAAAGCTTGCGTTCTTGGTGTTGTTCAAGGGTTTGCATTGCTGCCAGGTATTTCACGTTTTGCAGCCACATATGTGTGTGCTCGATGGCTTGCTCTGTCTCCCTATAAAGCATTTGAGGTTTCCTGGCTTATTGATTGGCCATTGATCGCCGCAGCTTTTTTGCATAGCGCAGGCCTTATTATTGTTACTGCTCCAGAATCTTTACTACTCCGCCCGACCATTCTTGCAGTGATGTCTATTGCGGGCATAGTCTCTTTTTATGCATTTCGATGCGTTGCGCACTTGGCATATGAAGAGAAATTGTTTTGGTTTGGCGTTTATATGATTATACCTATTATAGTCGCACTCTTGATATGAAGTAACGCGCCCGAGCTGTTTATTTCAATTTGAAAATGCGCCTTCTAATTCAGCCATTTTGTTTTGAGTAAATTGATGAGCGGCCTGTTTTTTAGCCTCATCAGTATTTTCAATCAGATCAACTCTTGCAAACTCTTGTGCCAGAAGATGGCTTAATTTTGTCATAGTTACAAGTGCCGCTTCTTTATTCTTTGTATAATTGTCTCGTGCAATAGTTGCGCGTTCTTGTGGTGTTAAAAGCTGAGAAAATACAAAAATGCGTGCAGCAACCTCGCTTTTTCTTTTTACAAGCATGCTTGTTGTGGTTGATTGATCGTAAGGGAGTGGAACATTCAAGTCCGTTGCGCGTTTATAAAAACCTGCTACAAAATGTTGCATGACTTGAGTGAGGGCTTCGGGATTATCGCTATAATGCAATCCTTGTTTGAAGATATCTTGGTCTTCTTGTGGTAGATTTTTATATGACCAGTCAAGTGCAGTTTTTGTTTGCTCAAACCATTTTTTTGCTTGTAACTCTTCTGGTGAGAGTGAAATCTCAACTATTGCAAAGCTTGATTGTATGGTTAGTGAGCATGTTATGCATAAAAATAATTTTGAGTAATTCATTATATATCCTTTTTTGTTGATAGTTTTTTTAGATATTTTTGTTAAAATTGATCTTATAATTGTTAACTTTATAACGCAAGGAGTTTTTTATGCAAAAACAAAATCATATCAAAAAACAACCACCTCTCGATGATCAAGAAAACAGCAATCTTTTTGAAAAAGACCAAGAGGAGGGCTTTGAAGCGTGCGGCGCTCAGGGTTGCGTGTGTCAAGATCTTGAAATGTCAGATCTTACCCAACAATATAGTCGCCTTCTTTTTATGTCCGAACTGTTGAGCGAATCAATCGAGGCGGTACAAAATAAGATCGATCTTAAACTTGAATCGAATACGTACAATCCTTGCTTTGAAGATGAGATGGATTGCGGTGATATTGATTGCGATAATCCAAATTGTGACTCAGATGATTGTGTGCCCTTTTAATTAAAGATGAAACATACCATGTCGCACACAAAAAATATTTTGTTATTAGGGTCTAAATCTCCCTCTCGTAAAAAGTTGCTTGAAGAAGCAAAAATCCCATTTATCTGCATTGAGCAAGATGTGGATGAAACCAAGTGCGATTGGGCTTTGCCGTTAGAACAAGTGGTGAAAAACATTGCCTTGTATAAAATGCAGCATCTGATTATGCCGCATGGCCAACAGGGCGATATATCATTTGTACTTACTGCCGACACATTATCGCAAGATCACGAAGGTTCTATTAATGGAAAACCTGTCGATCGTGACGATGCGGTGCGTATGATTAAGTCTGCGCGCAACGGTTCTCGTTTGGTTACCGCATTTTGTTTGGATAAAAAAATTTGTATCGATGGCGCTTGGCAGATTGAAAAAAGAGTTGTGCGCAATGAGCAATCAGTATACGAGTTTATTATCCCGGATCGTTGGATTGATATTTATCTGAATAATTCTATCGGATTGGCTGCATCTAACGCTATTGCGATCGAAGAGTTTGGTGCACAATTTTTAAAAGTAATGCAGGGCTCTTTCTCCACCATAGTTGGGTTGCCTATGTTCCAATTGCGCGAAGCATTAGAAGAGTTAGAATTTTTCTCTTTTTAAATTCTTGAATTCTTGAATAGTAAAAAGTGCATACACAATTTTTTTGTGTATGCACTTTTTTTAATTATTCTCGCGCTAGTTCATAACGTTTTTATTTTGTGGCTTCCACCGTTTCAAAATCTCTTTAAACAACAGTTCCTTAGGATTCATTGTTGGATTATGTTCTATTTTAGCGGTCGCCTTTTCTATGCTGGTTCGCACGGTCGCATCATCACAAATAGCTGAATCAATTTGATCAATAGCGGGCATTAAGTTTTTTTGCATCGCTGTTTGCACTGCATGTTCGCTCAATGTCTCGTGCAATAATATTTCCAATAATCCAAAGAAATCGATGATGCCATGCTGGATTTCATCCAAAGCCTCTTCTTCGTTTCTTATGTGCCGCGCGTGATTTAACTCTTCTTTTAAACCAGAAGTTAATGCTTTAGCAATTATCTTTTTTATCTTTTCCGCATCGTGCTCAGTCAGCCAACGCAAAAGGGATAAAAGCTCATACGAAAGAACAAATTGAGCATTGTCATTTGAAAATTCATTGTTGTTCATTGTGTATTCCTTCTTTTATGGTCCGTGCCGATTTTATCCATTACTATTTACCAACCTGTCTATAATAAGCCTTACATTTTTTTACATCAAATTAATATGTTTTTTGATATAAATTGCGAAGGCGTTCTATTCTCTTGTGCATAGGAGGGTGGGTAGAGAATAATGAAATGAGTGATTTTCCTGTAAATGGGTGCACTATAAAAAGTGATGCAGTGCTTGCCTTTTGTGTCTCGTTATTATTTAAATGTGCAGAAGGTATGTGGTTGTGCAACTTTTCAAGTGCAGAAGCAAGCGCTAACGGATCATGGCAATAATGTGCGCCGGTTTCGTCTGCCAAATATTCACGAGAGCGCGATATGGCAAACTGAACAAGCATAGCAGCAATTGGCATGATGAGCGAAACAACAAGCATGGCAATTGGGTTACCGCTTTCTTTACGGCGGGAACTTATTGCATTCCAGAATGCCATATGTTGAAGCATGCTTGCCAAATAACCGATTGCTGCTGCCATAGTCGCCGCTACTGTGCCAACTAAAATATCTCTATTTTTAACATGCGAAAGCTCATGCGCCAATACGCCGCGTAATTCTTTATGATCTAGAAGATCCAAAATGCCGGTCGTTACCGCAATTGATGCGTGACGCGGGTTTCTACCGGTAGCAAATGCGTTGGCCATAGGTGTGTGGACAATCCACAATTTTGGCATCGGCAAATCCATAGATAGTCGTAGCTCTTCGATTGTACTGTATATTTCCGGGTATTGTGCTTGGTCCAAGGGCTGTGCTTTATACAGCTTGAGCACGATTTTGTCTGAGAAAAAGTAGGCAACTCCATTCATAACTAATGCGAGTATAAGGGCAAATTGTAACCCCGCCGTTCCGCCACATGCGCTGCCAAACAACAGGAGTATGCCACTCAATATGGAAAGTAGTACCAACGTTTTCATTTTATTTACTATCATGGGAACCCCCAAAGTGTATCTTATTCGTTATCATATTCAATTTCCCAATTGTCAATATCAACTGGCTCGACTTCATGTTTAGGTTGCGCTTCATGTGTTGTGATCGGTTTTTCGTGTTTTATCTTCATCAGTTGTTGCGCGCTCGCCTTAATGACGTGCTTGGAAGTTTCTGACTCTTTATCCAACTCTTCCTGAGCTGTTTCAAATACCTTGTTCATCTCTTTCTGCATTTTTTGTATCTGTTTTTTTAACTTAAAAATCATTTCAACGCCAGCAATATTGATACCCAGCTGATGCGTGAGGTGGATGATTTCTTCAAGTTTGCTAATGTCTTCTTCAGAAAATAGTCGTGTATTTCCTTCAGAGCGCTTAGGTTCAATCAGACCTTCTTTTTCATACAGGCGGATGGTTTGCTGGTGCACGGTGAACATTTTTGCAACCGCCGATATAGAAAAATAGCCTTTTTTTCTATTCATTTTCATGTTTAGTTCTTTATAACCTTAAATCGTATATTTTAGGGGGTTTTGCTACTATGTTTTCCATTTTACCATATTTTTTTGAGCAACGCATATTATTTTGAAAGCCGTGGGGGAAATGTCGTGTTTGGGTGCCTGGGGTACCACTACTGGGGTACCACTATTATACGCCGTTCGTTCCCTGATGAAACCGATCGGCCCAGGTTCAAATTGTCTTTTGGCAGAATTATTAACAAGCGTTTGGGCCCTTTGTTTTATTTGAAAATATTGTATATAATTATTTGTGTAATTAGTCTCGTTTTGGCAATTATACAAATGGAATAAAATATTCAAAATATTGATGGAGTCTCAATGCATAACGTGAATAAACGATTATCGACTATTATCCTTTTCATGTTGGTGGTGCCTACTTTTTCTGGCGTATGCGCACCGATTGATTTTAGTAACGTTGATGCAGCGCGCTTTAAATTCCCCGCTAATTTTTTGTTTGGTGTTACAAGCAATCATAAAAGTATTGTTACACCAACGGTTGATCATAACGAGTTGTCTATGACCAAACAGTTGGGAGTTTCCTCGTTTAACTTTGTTCTTGATTGGGCAGCTATTGAACCACGAGAAGGTCAATTTGATGTTGACCAGTTAGATCGCATAACAAAAAAGTGTAAAGCTCTTAATGATGCGGGTATTAAGCCTGCTGTTTACTTGCTCAACAGTGAAATGCCATCGTGGTTTAATGCAAAAGGTGGTTTTGAGCATACGAGTAACATTGGTCATTTTGTGCGGTATTGCCAAAAAATGTTTGCATGTTTGCATGATGATGTACACTTATGGCTTACTTTTTACCAACCTGCGGCATTTGCTCTTGAACGTTATTTTAGAGGCAATCAGCCTCCGCACAAAAAAGATATGCAGTTGTCGCTTGTGGTATTAAAAAATCTGCTTGAAGCACATATTCAAGTGTATGAAGCCATTAAAGGCGTTAAGCATAATAATGGCACACGAGTTGGCGCTATGGTTGGTGGTGCGCATGCTCAAATTGGTATATCGCACCATGTGTATTGGCTTGAGCCATACTGCGTTGTAAGCCCATTTGATCTTATAGGGGCAGCGGTTGGCAATAGATTAAACAATAAACTGGTAATCGATTTTTTTAGAACTGGTCGCCTCAAGTTTACGTTACCATTTTTAGGTAAACAGTTTTTATGGTCGGCTCGTATTGATTATATCAACACCAGGGCGTCCGATTCACTTGATTTTATTGGCTTGATTTATCATTCTCATTGTTACATGAAAAACTTCAAGACAGTTTCAAATCCTCAAGAAACGCCGACCGATCTGGATATCTTTACGATATATCCTGAAGGTTTGTATAATGCAATCAAATTTGTATCGCAACTGAAAAAACCGATTCATATTATTAATGGCATAGCTGATGCGCAAGACAAACACCGAGAGTTTTTCATCAAGCGTCATCTGTATGTTGTATCTCATGCTATTGCACAAGGGTACGATGTTCGTAGTTATTTTTATCGAATGCTTCATGGCGCATCGGATGAAAAGCATGATTTTGGTTTATACTCGCAAAATAAAGATGGCGCATTTACGTTGCGCAAAAGTGCTTCATATTTAACCAACGTTATTGCTGATCATAAAAGAAAATATAATCGTTAATCGTTTTAATTATTCAAGAATTGTGTTGTTGGATTTCAGCTTTCAGTTGTTGTGCTGCTAATGCGCGCATGCTAAAATTATTTTTTTCCTCTGTTGTCATTTGAGCAAATGTTTTATCCGATCCTTCGGGTTGAAAAATTGGATCCCATCCAAAACCGTTGTTGCCGCGCGGTGCAACAATAGTACCTTTAATGACACCGCAAAAATAGGTGATGTCGTTAGGATTGCGTGCATAACCAATGTATGTTTTTGCTTGTGCGTCAAATTTTTGAGAATCTTGTGCGAGTTTGTACAGCCCTTCGCTCTTCATACTAACCATAAACCATTTAATGAGTGGTCCAGGCAGTTGGCCTCCCAATGCACCCATATATAATGAAGTGTCTTCAACAAATAAACTTGATGATTTTGTTGGTCCATCTTGGCTACGTTTTCTTTTCGAGCGACGGCTGGATAGCACCTTAAATGCTTCTTGTAGTTTTGCTTCAATTACTTTTTTTGCATCAATCTCTTGAATTTCATTAAGATCCATGTTGGTTTGTTTAATTGATGGAATGATTGCGCGCAACTCATTGAACTTTCCTGCGCTGCCTGAAATGAAGTAGGTTTCTTTGGTGGATGAACCGTGAGCATTGGTAATGCATGCTAGAGAAATCAAACCTGATAGTATTTTTTTCATATTTTTTCATCCTTTTGGATTATTTGATGGTAAAAATAGTTGTCAAATTATGTGTTGTAGCGTGCTACGTTTTTTTGTTTATTGCTACGGCGCGGATTTAATATACCAAAATCATCACAAATCACTATTTTTTGTAAGAGCTATCCAAAATGCAATCATGATAACATTTTTTCTGATTTAGGTAGAAAAGCGATACAAAAATGGTTATTCTATAGATCACAATAATCATTCAAATAATTATCTTTTATTGAGGACCGACCATGTTATTTAAAACAAAAAATTATTTATTTGCGCTATTATTAACCTCAACACTTTGCTTACATGGCATGGAGCTCACTGATGAATATCCATTCAATGTCAAACATAGCAAAGTAAATACTTTGAATCAGGTAGTGCGAGTTGTGGGTGGGTATTATATTGGAAAATTTGGCGGTATTGCAATAGGAATGTTAGTAACAGCTATTCCTATGGGATGTTATAATTTAATTCACCGCAAAAATTCTTATGAAAGATATTATAATTCTAGTTCTTCATATGGATTAGACCAAGAAAGATTTATTGTTGGAGGCGCATGTCTAGGTTGTTTATCTGGCATAGCATATGGACTTTATAGTCAAATTTCTTATATTAATCGTAGGACTAATCTTTATGAATTTGTGGCAGATCAGAATTTCTTAGATATTATAAAAGCCAACAATCAAATGCATGCGCGCGCTTGGTTAGCTTCATGTTACAAAGACCATGCAACAATCAAAGATAACACAGGTAAAACAGCATTAATGCATGCGGCTATACATGGTGCCCATGGTGTGGCCAAAGAGCTACTCTCTGCTGGAGCAATCGCTGATGAACAAGACAACCAAGGTAGAACGGCTTTGGATTATGCAAAAGAACATAATCATACATTAATGATTGAATTGTTAGTAGAATCAATCGCGTAGGGCATGGCTTGTCAGATGTACTCATCAAAAGTGGCAACTGGATTGATTATTTACGCTGGAGAGCAATGGCGCAAATTAAAAAAGAAGAAGTTAAAAGAATCTGACCAGTTATAGGAAATAATTAGCATAATTACGAATCATTATATTCACAATTGACTGCATAGATCCTAAGGACTTACATGAAAAATAAAATAATATTTATCGCATTGTCAATCATTCTTATTGTATCGAGCGTGCGTGCTTCGTCTCCTGTCTCAATTGAACCCTATGTACAAAGTAATGATGCGCAAGCTGTAAGACGGTGGATTCTTAATATAATTGTTCCACCACAAGGCAGCAACCAACAGAATGAGAACGATAAAGCTATTCAGGATTGTGAAGCTATGAAGTATGTTGACCAGCAAATGATGCCAGTTGTGAATAACACAACTCCTTATTACTTCTCAGGATTTGGCGGAACATTTATTGACTCGTATAAGTTTATAATAGAACAAGAAATAGTAGGTGTTATGGCGATTGGTTCTCGAGATTTTGTGGATGGCACGCAAGAATTGCTGCCCGTTATATTTCTGCCTAAACAGTATGGTGATGCTGTCATTCCTGAAGTTATTGCTCATTTAAAAAAATATACTAATTATACGGAAATAACTTGTTGTGTCCCGTTCGATAGGGAGGATTTTAAAGCTATTTTTGAAAAATGTGGCTTTGGATATATCCCTGAAGATATCCCCGAGTTGTCTAGATTTAAATTTTATTGCGATAAACAAAATGTTGAAATTGAACCCTATGTACAAAGTAATGATGAACAAACTGTACGGCAGTGGGCTCTTAGTATGTTCGCTCCAGTATCGGAAAATGAGAGCGAAGAGAATGATTGCGGTAAGGCTATTGCGGAGAATAAAATTGCTAAGTATGTTGACGAGCAACTGGTGCCGGTTGTGAATGATATAGCTAATTATTATGGCGATGTTGTTGATGGAAAGTTTATTGGCTCATATAAAATTATGATCGGACAAAGCATAGTAGGTGTTGTGGTGCTTGGTTCGCAAGATTTTGGTGTTGGTAAATATATGAAACACTTGGACAGTTTTGGTACTGGTAAATGTATGCAACGCTTGGATGCTCTTATATTTTTACCTGATGAATTAGCCGATGCTGTAATTCCTGAAGTTATTGCTCATTTAAAAACATACCCAGACGGGGACAAAATAACTTTCTTTGTTCCGTGGGATGGTCCTGATTTTAAAACTGTTTTTGAAAAGTGTGGCTTTGAAGATTTTCCTGGGCTGCCTAAATTTTATTTCAATACACGACTTGAAAACGGTGAGGCCGTCACGTGGGGCATGCGATCAAATGACTTTCTCATTTAGAAAATAATTGAACCTGGAATGCATGTCCGAAATAAATATTGTATTTCTTTACGGGTTCTTGTTGATTATTCATTGATTAAAATTATGGTGCCATCTTCAAATCATCGTACATTATTTTTCAGGATTTAGTGCGCAACCTTTTTGAAAATCAGTTAGCCAATGAAGAAAATCTTCGTGACTGTGTAAATAAGAGGTGGCGGAAGTTTTAAGATCTGCTCCACATAATGAACCTAAAGCCTCCCATACAACAAAATCAATTGATTCGTATGGACCATTAATAATCCAAGGGCAAGCCCAGTCATTTACCTCTTCGGGTTTCAAGGTGCCCTCTACTAAAGCTTTTAATTTACCCAATGTTTCTTTTCGAGACGGAAGTTTGTCATTGCTTATCATATATTTTCCCTAAAAAATTTCAGTAAGTTTTCCAAATTCATCAAACATATAATGAATCTTAGGCCCACCAGTTTCTACACGAATGATGCGAACTCGGCCTTGACCATCTAGTGTTTCAAGCCAGGTTTTTTTTAAATTTGTTGAAGGTGACCATTCACGAACCTTTCTTCTTCCTATCATGGTTCCAGGTGTATTTGAAGGTTTAACGACATCATAATATCTTATTCGTCCATTTTGTAACTCTTTGATTCCACATTTGCCATATTCTTCTAATTGATATAAATGCTCATTCAATTGATTTCCCTGAAATGAGCTGCTAACTATTCCATTTTCATTGACTGTAACAAAAAATTCTTTTTCAATTTGAGGCGCAATGGTTACCATTTCTTTACTGATCACTTCATTCAAAGCAACTTGCCTTGTCTCAAGTATTGATGATAACTTCTTACCGGATTGTACAACTACTTTTTCGGCTTCAGCTACCCGGACCACTTGCTTAATTTTGCGGGCCATCGCAGTTGTTTCACTTACAGCAAATTTGCCGGCAACACCAATAACTTCAAATAATTTACCGAGTGTTGTGCACTCAACAACAAACGCCGTTGTGTCTTCGATGGCGCCAAGCACCGTAATATTTGGAATATCACGAATAACATTCATGACACCTTCAATTTTATTGTGAATATCTTGGGCGTGTTCTTTAAATGCCTTTACTTGCGCTTCGTGATCAAGTGCATAATAAGGCTTGTCGCGTCCCTTATAAAGAGCGATGCCGATCGCTTCTGCTGAAGCTGCCAGTGCTTGGCATGTTTGAATAGGGTGCTGGAAACTGTGCGTTCCTCTGTCAACACCTCGAGCAACTGCGCCTACAACATCAAGCAATCCATTGCCTAGGTCAATTAAGATCCAACTTTTGACTGTTTGGTTGTCTTGATTTGCTTGCATACTAAGTTTGGTTAAATTTGCAGTTGAAGCAAATACACTATCAAATTGGCGATCACTTACAGACATTTTCATATTTGCTAAACGATTAGCTAAAGCAATTATCTCGTTTTGGGCTTCTGCTTGCACGCTGCTTGCCATGTCTTGCGTTAGCGTCACTGAATCAATATCGTTATTTTTTAAAAACATAGCAGCAACTTGTGTTAATGCTATTCGGTCTTGTTTGATGCCTTGTAATGCATCCAATCGATCTTGCGTATGCGCTTCATTTTTATTTTGCGCAAGGTATTCATGCGCTTGGTCTGCAAGCCCTTGTGCTTCACAGGCAATAATTTTTTGATTACAAAGTTTGATTCGCTCTTGCAAAATAACACCTGAGGTTTCGAAAACTTTTGCGATATGCGCTTGCTCAAAACAATCAATTCGTTCTTTAACAGATTTTTTCTGCATATTGCGTAGGGCGATATCGAGCTGTGGGGCGGTTTGGGCTGCAAGAAGATCATGTACTAAATTATTCTCACATATTTTATCGTATTGAGCTTGTGTATTTTTCAAGTCAGATATGAGATTTTGTAGTTCAACAATAAGGCTATCTGATGATATTACATTTTGGAGTTGCAATGCATACTCGTGTACGTATTTTTGAACATTATTGCGTTGCTCTTGAATATTATAATTAACAAAGTCCATTTTGGCTTGCGCTTCTGTTGTTGGTTTTAGGATCTCAGTTGAGTTTGTGTTTTTGCGCGTGCTGTTTCGTAGTCCCAGAATGGTTTTTGCAATGTGTTTGGACGCATCTGTAAAAAGAGGATCGCTTCTTGTCATCGTCGCCAGGGTGTTATCCTTGCCAGAAGAATATGCATAAGGAGTGATTGTTGCTTGTGTATTATGTGTACCTACATCTGATGCTTGAGCTTTAAAAAAAACACGGTCTGCTTCTGTAGATTTTTCTTGTATTTGAGCAATTGGCGTAACTATGGACAAATTTATGTGACGATCCGGGGTGGAGCCGTAGTCGGTCGATGTGCCATACGTTTGATGTTCTGTTTGTTGGCGGTTTGCATCATCAATTAATTTTTGTTTTGAATCAGCGATAGATTTTTTTGATTGAATAATTTTTTGGTCGATAAGCGCAAGCTTAAGCTGTTCAATTCTTCTTTTAAAGTTAAAATGACGGGTAGTGATTTTGTCTGTGCGCGAACTACTGTTTTCGCGTTTTTTAATTTCATTGTTAATGTGTGTAAGTTTAATTATCTCGTTGCTTTGATTGGTTTCGATACGTTTTATTTCTTCTGCTTGATCTGAGGCGTCACGCATCATTAATTGAACCGCAAACTCTTTGCCTTGTTCTTCAATTCGGGCTGAAACAGCTGCGTTATTATTCAAACATTCATACAAAGCATGGCCAGCGGGGGTATGTTCTAATGTACTGAACAATTGTTGATCAAATGTTGGGCTACTCGAATCTAAACGGTTGTAAATATCAACCATAGCGTCGTCGTACCCTGGTATTGTTTTGATGAAATCTTGAAATGTTGGAAATTGGTATAATGCATAAAGATGGAAGCATTCTATCGAAAGCGCATCCGATAAGCCTTGCACATATATTTGCCAAGCGCCCTCATTCAATGTGTTAAAATAACCTATTTGAGAGCTGCTTAATTCATTGTTTTTTGATAAAGCAAGGACTTCTGAAGCAGAAAGCTGTTCTTGTTCAGATAGAACATCTATTTGAGCAGGAACCTCTAATTCATTGTCGCGCAGTTTTTCATTAACAATAGCCTTTGTGGTCTCTTTTTGAGTTGATGCATCATGCTTACTTAAAATATTTGGCTGATACATGTATATAGCAATTTTTGCATCAGGTTTAACTTGTGGTGGGGTATGTTTTTGTTGAGCAATTGGAACCGGCTTTGGTACAACTACTTGTACGGTATTTCCGTTAGATTGATATAAGTTCGGAGAGCCTCTTGGTGTTGAGGGTGCCTGGTAAGATGAGCCGCCATTGCTTGAAGAATTTGAGCTACCGAGTCCACCAGAACTTCCCTTCCCAAACGCATAATTTATAAAGCAGCTAGCAAAGGCTAAAAATAATAACGAGTGGATCTTTGCAATTTTCATGTATTTCCTTCTGTAGTAAGCATTAGTTTTAATTATTTAATCCTGCATACTACATCTGGTTTTTTTATATAAGCATAAACATAAAATGCGCAAAATCAATTGTTAAAAAGGGTTAAAATTTCAACCAGGAAATTGACGCGCGCTGAGCATTTCTAGTTGAGATAATTGTGAAAATAAAAAAATATTGTAATTTATATATTTTTATGTTACAACAAAAACAAGCAGAATTTTTATAACCAATTAAGACCTAATAGTCAGAAAGATAATCTATGTCATTTAATATTAGAGCAACCTCTATTTCTCTCATGCTTGCTTTTAATCAATTACTGTTTTCAGCTGCATCCGTTGCTGTAGCTGTACCTAAAGAAGAGATCGTTTTTGCGAGGCTATTTGGAACACAGCCCCAAGCGATTCGTGACGTTGTAGCTAATTTTAAGGTGGCCAAGGATCCAGAAAACTTTGGCGTGATACTTTCAAAGTGGACAAATCGATTACTTTTGTATGGACCTCCTGGAAATGGTAAAACTACTACGGCGCAAGAGATCGCCAAGCTTACAAAAAGTAAATTTATACACATACCTGCATCCACGTTAGTTACCAAATATCAAGGTTCTGGGGCCGAGGCCATTAAAGATATTTTTAAAGAGGCGGTTGTCTCAACGGATCAAGGGGAATCGGTTGTTGTATTCCTTGATGAAATTGATGCTATTGTGTCAAAAAATACTCCTTCCAATCATCAGGATACTCGAGCTGCTATGCAAACATTGTGTTGCGAGGTCTTGGAACAAGAAAATAACAACAATCTTCTTATTATTGTCGCGACTAATGTTAGGGAGAGTTTTCACGAAGCATTTGATAGTAGGTTTCCAGCAAATTGTGCCATTGAAATGAAGAATCCTGATCAAGAAAGTCGAAAAGATATAATCCAAAAGTCTTTTATGCTTAACGGTATGCCAAAATGCAATGAAAAAATAATTAAGAAATGTGACGTCGCTATAGATGAGAAATTCAGGGAAAAGCATGCTGGGTCATTTAGTGATTTTTTGGAATCGTTGAAAGGAATCGAAGAAAAATCGATAGAATTTGGAACCACCAAAACTAAAACCGCTGAAGAAGAAAAGCCGGAAGTGCTCAAAAATTTGATTATTGCTTTAAAAAATAGCATTAAGCGCTTCCAGGACGATAATGCAAAAGAGATGTCTGGTTTAGGTGAGCATAAAAGAAAGGCGCTGGACAAGTACATCGACTCAATTAACAATTATTTAGCGAAACTTGAAAAATGGGTTGGCGCAAGACATATTCACCTAGGCGATGGAACTTTAAATGATTATGCTGAAAAAACCAATGAATTTTCTGTTCGAACAATAGTTAAATTTATGGAATATGTAAATGGACTTCCTCTTATAAAAAATCCAGATGGTTCGGTTTCTCTAGAATCTGATCTAATAAATGAACATTTAAAAAAAATACGGGAGGATTTAGCAAAAAATAAAGCTAAGTGGTCCGAAGATGATAGGCAAATGGCCACAGATCTTCAGGCAAAACATAATCTACATCAAACATATAAGGACGGAGCAAAAAAATGTCTCACTCAAAGCTGTCTAACGAATATTCGAAATAATCCTACGTATATAAAATTAAGAAAAGAACTGTTTCCTGTACAAAAAAATAGTAATGAATGTGGTGTTGTTACGGATTTAAGTAATTTTGCACCGGATACTGTTTACTCCGGAATTCAGGAAGATCTTCAAGCATTAAAGAATGGGACTATGTTGCACGGAAACCAAAGGTTGTTTATAGCCTCATCTGGTAACGGCAAGCGTTCTTTTGCTAAAGAATATGCGATTGCTGGAAATGGCATATTTAAAGAACTTGATGCATCAGCCGTAATACATGGTTATATCAATGAAGGATCTGGCTTTCTTTCACATCTTGTAAACACTGTTTTGGATGAAGCAGAGCAAGCTGATAAAAATTTAATTGTAGTGTATGTGTCCGATATTGATCAAACTATACTGTCCTTTGGAGAGCAATATAACTTCAATCACAAAAAAGAATGTGCAGCCTTAGCGCAGTTTATTTTAGAGTCTGGTCAATACAATAATAACAATGAAAAGCAAAAGATAATTTTTATTTTTGGAGCGCAAGACCAGATACCTGCTTATGTTACGCCAAATAAGATCAATGGTGAAAGCTGGTGGTTGAATAATGATTATCAGAAGAGAAGAGGAATTTTTAAATATTATTTTTCTGGTAAAGATGAGATCGCTAGTCTTCAAGCTAAAACGGCAATCTTTAATGTTATGGCAATTGCGCGCATAGAAGAAGAATGGAAAAAGGCAGATGCATTATTTTGGCAAGAATACGAAAAATATAGGAAAGGTGGTCTGTTTGCATTAGAAGATGATTTGGGCAAAGCACGAATAAAATCAATAGAATTGAGTAAGCGACTAAGCCAATTACATAAGGCTGTATCTGAAAGCTACCTTTCCTCTTCCAAAACAGGAGGTGCGGTATCTTATTGTATCGATCAGCACCAACATAATAAAAAATTAGAATTTTTTTTCTTATCGTATGTTGAATTATATGAAAAAACTAAAGAGCTTGAAATGCAATACGTCCAAGATCGTGAGAATAATAACAGAAAAGTTATGGGGCGCGCCAAAGAGCTACGCAAGACTCTATTGGCTAAATTAGAAGAGAAAGATAAATCAAAAAAATAGAGCTAGAGAAACGTCTTTTGGAAAAATAAATTAATCAATTAATCCTAATTTGGGGGCCTTATTGTGAATCGTACATGTTATACATATTTATTATCGATGTTGTTATTGACATCATCCATCAGTGCAAACCAAGATTCCATCCTCACGCTTGATGGGCTCATCGGCAAATTGCCGATCAAAATAAGTTGGTTAATCAAGCGGTTTAAAGATTCACTGACGGGGCAGAAAAATCTTCTTTTATTGTACGGCCCTCCGGGAAATGGTAAATCAACCACGGCGCGTAAAATAGCTGCTGCGGCCGATAGCATTCTTTTAGAGCAACCTGCACCAAGTGCGGTGAACATGTATGTGGGCAGCGGGTCGAAATGTATAGCTGATTTGTTTGAACAAGCGCGCATGATGAATCAAGATAACTTTAAAGTCGTTATTTTTATCGATGAGATTGATGCGATTGCAAGTAATGTAAAAACTGAATTTCGAGCGGAACATAAATCTGCTTTACAGCAGTTGTGGTTGGAGCTCGATGCTTGTAAAAACAACCCTAATATTTTTGTTATTTTTGCTACCAATCATTTTGATAAACTCGACACCACATTCCTGGATCGCATGGGCGGCAACAGCATTGAAATAAAAAATCCTGATGCGCAGTTGCGCAAAGAGATCTTGGCATTTTATTTTTCACAAGCAAGCATTTCGCTTGAAAAAATACCGCTTAAAAAGTTGGTTGATAAAACAGATAAGTTGAGTGCTCGTTGCTTGGAAGATCTTGTGGCCGATATACACATGACCGTTGAACTGTCTGACAATAAAGAAATAAGTGACAAAATAGTTTGGAATGCGCTGGCGCAGACTAAAGGGAAGTTTGATAATAATAGTTCTGATGAAGTTAATGAAAAATGGTGGCAATCAAAATCAACCAAAGTTGCTGCTATCACGGGATCTGTTGGCATGGTGATTAATTTAATCTACTTTGCTTCTTGGATTTGTGGCGAAAAAACTGGTCTAAGAGTTGCATAAATAGTTGCCCTTTGTAATGTAGTAATGATAAGATTGGGGCATATAAGAAAATGTTACACCAAAAAAAGGAGTAGGCATGAAGCATGCAAAATTCAGATCGATAACAAAATTCATTTATGTAATACTATGTATCGGATGCGCCCATCAAAAATTAATCGCTTTTACTAATCAAACTTTTTATGTTCCTCGATCGCAAGGAACGCAGGTTGTGCGCGATCAAGTTGGTTGGGAAACATTAATTAACCAGTCGGCTTGCGATGATTTTTATGGTGCGTTTGCCATGATTCCGGCATATTCTCGTTCATTCAAACCGCAAGAGTTTGTTAATTTTTTACTCGGTTGTCCTGTATTGGTCGTATCGGGTAGTCAGTCTCCTGATCGTGGTCCGCAAGATATTTTAGCCGACTATTTTGGTTTGGCTCCTGATTATAAAAGTTTACTTTGTTTTGAGCCTAAAATAGGTAACTTTGTTTTAGATCTTAACTTTTATTTTGGGCTAGACCATGTTGTTAATGGATTGTACGTTCGGCTTAATGCCCCCATTACGCAGACAACGTGGGATCTTAATATGCTGGAGTTTATTAAAAACCAAGGTGTTGCTTCGTACCCAGCTGGTTATATGTCGGAAGTTGGTATACCAAATTCTAGTTTGGTTACTGGTCCAGTAAAAAATAGTGCTGCGACTTTTTTGCGCGGCATAGAAACATTTGGCGATATGAGCGAACCGCTTGCGTATGGTAAAATTTTTCAACGTCAAATTGAAAATCGCATAGCAGAATTGCGAGGCGTTGTTGGTTACAATTGGACTGGTGATGCGTATCATGCCGGTTTAAATTTTCGTGTATCGGCACCAACAGGAACTCGTCCTGAGGGAGAGTTTCTTTTCGAACCCATTGTTGGTAACGGTAAGCACTGGGAAGTTGGTGGCGGCGTTACGGCGCATTATGATGTATGGAGTTGTCCAGAACAAGTAAGTGATATAGGTTTATATTTTGATGCTAATGTTGTTCACTTGTGTAATGCGTCACAAAAACGTTCTTTTGATCTGATAAATAACGGCTTTGGTAGTCGTTACATGTTAGTTCAAGAGATGGCAAATTCGTCTAATAATCTATTTCTAGGCCTTGGTGGCCCAGCCTCCACGTACCAATACAGAGGATTTTTGGCACCCGCAATAAACTATACAACGCTGAACATTCGAACATCGTTTGGTGTGCAAGCTGATTTGGCGCTTACGTGCGCGTACCATCGCAGAGGCCTGTCGGTTGATTTTGGTTATAACTTTTTTGGACGCTCCGCAGAAAAATTACAATGTCGTGAACTGTTTCCATCGAACTTGTATGCGCTTAAAGGTGATGCGCAGTTGTACGGTTTTGATGCGGTCGCTCCTTCAACAATAGTTCCGCTTGCTGCAACGCAAAGTGGTGCGACGTTGCAAGCAGGACAACGAGGAGGCAATGCAAACTTTGCAAATAACAACATAGACTCGCCTATCAACGCAGCTGATAGCGCAAGGCTTTTAAAACAATTGACTACTGCCGATGCTGCAACGTTTGGCATCACGCAAACAAATGTCAACACATCCAATCCGTCAGTATTATTACAAGATTCTGACATTGACACATGTGGTGCATTATTGCCTGGTACATTTTGCCAGGGATTATTTTTTCATATAAGTCATGTGTGGCGGGATGAAGAAGATATTTGGAAGCCATTTCTTGGCGTCGGTGGCGAAGTTGAATGGGCCAATGGCGATGCACCAAGCACATGTTCGCAATGGGAAATTTGGCTAAAAGGAGGCATTGGGTTTTAAAGAAGGCTTAATTTAGCAAGACGAAATTTTTTTAGCAGGGCCATACTCTTGCGTTGATTTGTTCCATATGGTATGAAAATAAGTAGTAGTTTTTATTATTTAATTCTTTTTTACGAAGGAGAGTCGTATGATGGGTTCACCTATGTGCAAACTTTTAGCTGTGGCGACATGGCTGATTACTGCGTTGGTTTCTATTAATGAGGGAGCTGAAGAGTTTGGTTACAGCATAAGAAAAATGGAAATGCTTGCATCAAATCCTAAACTCATGATGTATTTACATTATGTTGTTGGTGTTGCGGGTGTTATCAGTTTAATTATGTTGATCATGTCGTGCATGTCTGCTGGATGTCATTGTTGTGGTCACAAAAGTTGTAGCTGTTGTAACAAGGGTTCATGTAATGCCCCAGCTGCACCGCAACATCACAATAAAATTTAATTATTTTAGTTTTTGTATCAAACAGGGTAGCAATTTTATAGTTGTTACCCTGTTGTATTGTGTGCAATAACATCAAGAAAGAATTTATTGCCAGGTTTCAGTGTGCGCTGTTGTGTCACTCGGTCAACATGGTAGATGCCATATCTTTTTTCATAGCTGCCCCATTCATAGTTATCAAGCAATGACCAATGAATATAACCCCGTACATCGTAACCATCTTTGATAGCTTGTGCAAGCGCATGCAGATATTGTCGTAAGAAAGTGTCACGTTTGTTGTCGTCAGTTGTTGCGATGCCGTTTTCTGTTATATACATTGGAACGTTGAGTGGTTTTGCAAGTTGGGCTGAAACTGTTTTGATGGCACGATACAAGCCTTCTGGGTACAATGTGTACATCGGATTGTCGGTTGGTGTTTCTTTTGGATCTTGCACAACGTTGAAGTTCTTCATGTAACCATGGCAATAATAGTTTATCCCGATAAAATCGAGCGCACCAACAGCGTGTTTGTTTTCGTGGCGTACATTAGCTTTGAGTGGAATGTTGAGTTCAAAGACACCGGTGGTGAAAAAACTGAAAAATCCTGTATCAGTTACTTTGGTGCCCATAGAGCAAGCCAAAATATCCAATGGATTGAGCGGATTCCATGGATCCAGTTGGAACATATTTTTTAGAATACCAATGCGTGCGGTTTTATAATTCGATGCTTTAATATCGCGATAAATTTGAACGTGTGATTCCAGCATGTTGGCGTACACGTGGCCACACAGTTGCATATCTTTTTTTGCTGGTGGCGTTACGCCGGTGAGCCAACCTTTTGCTGCATAACCATCAGGAGAGTTGAAGGTAAACCATAAGATATCCGTATGATGCAAAAATTTAATGACCGTTTTTGCAAATCTTACAAAATACTGAATATTCTCTTGTTTTTCAAAGCCGCCTTTTTGTGCAAACCAGATCGGGTCGGTATAGTGATGCAGATTTATGCAAGGCTTAATGCCATTGCGGTGCAGTTCATTGCAGACATCGGCATAGTGTTGTAAAGCTGCTTGGTCAAATTCTCCCTCTTTGGGTTCAACTTTGCTCCATTCTATGGAAAAGCGGTAGGAGTTTGCGCCAGTTTTTTTCAACAACTGTATGTCATCTTTGTAGCGATTCCAATGGTCGCAGGCGATGCCGGACTCTTCTTGTACGCGACGCGCGCCGTTTTGATCAACACTTTTTTCCCATTCTGACCAGGTGTTGTTGGTGCAGTTTCCTTCTGTTTGATGGGCTGAGGTTGCTGCGCCCCATAGAAATTTTTGCCCTCCTGGAAATTCTTTGGGAAATGTGGGAAAGCCTCTGGTTATTAGGTTGTCCCAATTCCATTTCAGGGGCTTATTTTTTTGAATATACCGGTACAGTTTATAACACAGATAACTGCCGCATACAGTTGCTGCTGTGAATAAGGCTGGTTTGTAGCTAAATTGGGTACCAGGGCTGCTGTTTAGAATCCCTATGCTTTGTGTTTGGGCGATGGGCAAGTTTAAGGCTTCAGTGCTTGTATGGGTGTTGCTATATAAAAATAGCAGGGAAAGAGTCAAGGTGCTTGTGCGTATAATGGGGTTCACGGCTTTGTCCTTTTTAGTTCGATGATACCTGGTTATTACAATTTTTAATATACCATGGGTATAAAAGGAGTGCAAAGGGTCCGGATTCAGGGTTGGGTTTCCTTTTAGGAAGGTTTAATTATCCCAAATACCTCGAAGGCCATCGCCTTTTATTACGTCAAAAGATTGAGTTGCGGAGCTGGAACCTTCTTTAAGAATAAACAGCTTGTGCCCATCGGCGTCTTTTTCCACGTGTGTCGTATAATTTTTGAACAATGCATTATCTGCTTGTTCGAGTGTTGTGAGTTTTGGATAATGGGTGGAAGCCATGCATATATTATTTTTAAAATTACCGATGTATTTAATCAGGTTGTATGCGGTATCTTGGCCCTTTTCAAACGATGTACTTTTAAAGAGTTCATCAAAAATAACGAATGAAAACTGATCTGGGGTCAAATTGGTGAGTGCATCAACAAATAGATTTGCTTTGATCAGTTCTGCTGTAAATAATGAGGTGCCAGCTTGGGCATTATCGGCATGTTTGATAAATGTAGTAATTTTGCAAAATGGTGTGAATGTCAGTTGCGTTGCTGGTACAATGCCAAAAGTTTGCCCTAAAAGTATGGCTATTGCTACGGATCGCAAATTGGTTGATTTGCCGGCCATGTTAGGTCCGGTGATGATGCCTGTGTTAGGCATAGGCGACCCGATTTCAATGGTGTTGGTAGAGCTTGTTTGGCTGCCAATGTACGGATTCCAAAAGTCGTGTGCAGATATATACGGCTGTTGACTGGTTGCATAGTTTGCAAAGGAATAACGAGCCTTCTTGTCTGCATGTTCATTAAATAATTTTGCTATCGATAGGTATGCATCAATTTCTCCGGCGGCTTGCAAGGCTTGCTGCAAGGCTTGTGATTCTTGCACTGCTGCATGTGCGGCCAGCGTGTTGCCCATATTGTTGAACAATGAAGGCTCGTCTTTAAAGCTATCTTTTGCAAGAAGGGTTTGCATCTGCGTGGTTTGTTCTAATGTTGCATTGTCAAACAATGATTGTAGGTGAACAAATGATGAAAGATTTTGTGTTACATTGGTAGTGTCTTTTATGGTGTTATGAATATGTCTCAGACTTTCTAAGCATTTTTTTGCGTCCATAACGTGTGATTGTAATTTTTTTGATAACGTTAATTTTTGCTTGATATGATCATAAAGTGTTTTGGCTCCATATATATGAAGGGCCCAGTGGCCATAATCAAAGGCCTTAACGGCCATGTTGCCTTCGTGTGAGTGGCTACGGCAAAGGGCTTTGTTGAAGAGTACATGGACTGCTATATGTTCTATAACAGGTGCGAACATGGACAGAGTGTGCAAAAATTGTAATGCGTTTAAGTATCGAGGGCTCTTATTGAGATGTTTTAGGTGTGTATTTTCATAATACAAATCTTTGACGGCTGTTGTGCAGATTGCGTCTTGTTCGTGCCAAAAATTTTCTTCTACCGGAGGTGCATATTGGTTTATGATGAGCAGGTCTTCATGCAAAGTGTTCATGAGTTGCTTGTTATTTATTAACTCGTTAAGCAATATTTGGCGATTTTGCAAAAGCACTTGGTCAATCGTAGGATTTGCCAGTAATTCTTTGAGCGTTTTGCGTCCTTGACTGGTGATTGTTCTGTCCAAAATTTTAAAAAGAGCTGCTTGGTTGTCCGGTTGGTCGGAAAATAACTCTAAGTCTATCTCTTCTTGTTGGCTTATGACGGGCTGCTTTTGCGGCGATGTATTTGAAATTGTCGGCAAAATTGTAAGAATGCAGAGGAGGTAACTATGCCAAAAGGCTTTTTTATAACGGGATGTCATGAATTTTTCTCTTTTAATTTTAATAATTAACCATTTAGAATTGCTCAAAAGGCTATTATATAGCCTATAATACAGTGTACATGAATGGCCGGCATAAGCAAATTGGGGTTTTTTCTCGCAGCCGTCGTCAATCCACGCGTTCCCTCTACGCCAATCCATGTCTTCCGAGAAAGAGGCGGGAACAATGTCCCGCCAAAATCTTAATTACTTATCGCATGGGTCACTTTTTATTTTAACCTAACTTAGCTTCCATGTCTTTAAGTATTGCATCAGCCGCTTCTTTGTTGTCTTTGTAAGGTTTTAGATAGCGTATGTAGCATTTTAGTGGGCCGCCATCAATTAATAAATATTGAAGGAGGTGCAAATCTAGGCTTTCATGGCGAGAGAAGCCATTTTTTTCATAAAACTCTTGGGCTTTTTGATTATTGAAGTTAACATGTATCATTACAAAGTAGGCTTGTTTTTTTTCGGCTTCATCTACGGCGTGTGATAATAGTTTTTTACCACATCCTTTGCTTTGATGTGGTGTGTCGACCGCCATGTTGGAAATTGTAAAGAGTTGTCCCGGTTGTCCGCCATAGACGACAAACCCTATAGTTTCTTTGTCTGTTCTTGCCACGCCGCCCTTTTGATAGGCTCCCGTTGCTATATTTTGTCGACCAAGGAGCTGTGGTCGTATTATTGGATAGCTATCCAGTTCGCGGCTAAATTGTTGAATCATTCCTACTACTGCTTTTTCATCTCTTTCATGGTTGTAGGGCATTATGGTTATGGGTGGTTGAATTATTTGGGATTGTCTGACTGCATGTATACCATAGGCTGTTCCGCCTAGCGTTAATCCGCCCAGGGTTAATTTGCTTGCCGTGGGATATTTGTGTGCAATTTGGTGTGCGGACTTGATTGCCCTGCCTAAAAAACTCGCTTGGGCCACCTGGGTGCCCAGTGATGCGATGCAAGCCATTAAAAGTACTCTTGATTTAAAATTCTTCATAGAAACCTCCATGTTTTATATGGTTTTAGAATGATAATTATTGTAATAGTAATTATGGCAGATTTTAAAATAATTGCAAGTGGTGGTTCGATAGGCCCTCCGGGCGCACTCACCATGACGTGGAGGGTCATTTTTAAGGAAAAAATGTCTGGATGTTGTTTTTGGCGAAATATTCAGTTAGCATAAATGCGGGATTGTTCCGACTTAATTGGGTCTGGGTGTTTTTTCGGGGTTGGTAGTTCGTGCCTAATATTTTGAGGCAGCGGCCGTTTGCAAATGTGCATTTGTCGATGATACAGCGGGGGATTGTGATGACGCACTAGCTGACATTGGCGCTGATTCTTGTTCGCGCCATTCTTTATTGGGAAAAATTACCAGTTCTGCTTCCTGATTGCGTTTGGGGTCATCCCAGTCTCTGCGTGTTATCGTGTTTCTGCGGACACTTTGTTCTGGGCGGGCGTTTGGATAGTAGCGGAACCTGCCTTCTTTGAGGGCTAGTCTGCATGCAACAATTGGAGCGTATACCGTTCTGTGCCTATTGAGCATAACGGTAAGATTTGGATTAGGATCATGTTGTAATGTTGCTGTGTTGAAATTGGTTTCGGATAGTTCTTCTTCGCCGTATTTTAGGCCTTGCATGTATCGTCCAAGCGTTGCGATATCATTGTGGACAAGGGGAGTGTAGCCCGTTTTTTGGCAAGCATCGTGTAATGTGCATTCAGTCATCTGGGCTGGTTGGCTTGATAGAAATACTTGCGTGTATGCAAAGTCGGTTTTGCTGCTGTATGCTTCTTCCTCGTCGTCATCATCATCGGCTGCTTGGAGAATGTGTTTAGGCATAGTTTGAGTTTGGCGATTAAAGGTGAATTTTTCTGTTGTTTTGCCACTTATAAAAGTGGGGGATGATGTGGGCGATGTAGATGATAGTGCGGGAGATGGAACTGGCGCAGATGAAAATAAGGGAGTTGAAAAAATTAATAAGCATAGGGCTCTCTTTTGCATGATGTGTTCATCCTTTAATATAGACATGAGGGCGAGATTGCTCTCGCCCTCATGTGATCTTGCTTAACTAATATCAGTATCGATTGGGCCTTGGTCTTCTTGTTTTGCGCCTTCTGAATTTTCACCTTGCGCTGTCTGGTCAGCACCTTTTTGTTTATACAGTTGCTCGGCAATTTTGTACGAAGCTTGCATTAACTCATCGGTTGCTTTTTGGAGCTCATCAGCATTTTCGGCATGATCTTTGAGTGCCAGCTTTGCTTTTTCAACTGCTTGTTCAACTGAGGTGACATCGGCCGCGTCGAGTTTGTCTTTGTTTTCTGTGATTGTTTTTTCAGTTTCTAAAATCATCGCATCAAGCTTGTTGCGTTTTTCAACAACTTCGCGCGCTTTGATATCTTCTTCTTCGTGCAGCTTGGCTTCGTTTACCATGCGTTCGATATCTTCTTTGCTCAGGCCGGTGCTGCTGGTGATGGTGATCTTTTGTTCTTTGCCGGTGCCTTTATCTTTTGCAGATACATTTACGATACCGTTTGCATCAATATCAAAAGTTACTTCGATTTGGGGCACGCCGCGAGGAGCTGAAGGAATACCGTCGAGTCTAAATTGGCCAAGTGTTTTGTTGTCTTTAGCAAATTCACGTTCGCCTTGCACGACACGAATATCGACAGAAGTTTGACCATTCTCTGCTGTTGAAAATATCTGTGATTTCTTGGTTGGGATGGTGGTATTGCGAGTAATTAATTTGGTTGCAATGCCGCCCATAGTTTCGATACCAAGAGACAGCGGAGTAACGTCGAGTAGCAACACGTCGGTTACATCGCCAGCCAGTACGCCACCTTGAATTGCTGCACCAATAGCTACGACTTCGTCAGGGTTAACTGATTTGTTTGGCTCTTTACCAAAAAAGTCTTTGACCAACTGTTGTACTTTTGGAATACGGGTTGATCCGCCGACCAAAATAACTTCATTAATTTGATCTATGGTGTGCTTGGAATCGGCCAATGCTTTTTTGCAAGGCTCGAGTAAGCGTCGGAAAATATCTGCGCATAGAGATTCTAGTTTTGCGCGTGTAAGTTTAACGTTCAAATGTTTTGGCCCTGTTGCATCTGCAGTGATGTATGGTAAGTTGATTTCTGTTTCAGATAATGATGAAAGTTCTTTCTTTGCTTTTTCTGCAGCTTCCTTCAATCTTTGTAATGCCATTTTGTCGTTGCGCAGATCGATGCCGTTATCGCGCTTGAATTCGTCGACCAAGTAATTTAAGATAAGGTTGTCGATGTCATCACCACCCAAATGAGTATCACCGTTGGTTGATTTTACTTCGATAACGCCGTCGCTGATTTCCAGAATGGAAACGTCAAATGTTCCGCCACCAAAATCAAATACTGCAATGGTGCCATTTTTCTTTTTGTCAAATCCGTACGCCAACGCAGCGGCAGTAGGCTCGTTGATGATACGCTTAACTTCTAGTCCTGCAATTTTGCCAGCATCTTTGGTCGCTTGGCGTTGTGCGTCATTAAAGTAAGCAGGCACGGTGATGACCGCTTCGGTTACTTTGTGACCCAAATAGTCTTCTGCTGTTTGCTTAAGCTCGCTCAACACAGCGGCTGAAATTTCTTGCGGTGTGTACTGTTTGCCATGGCATTCAATTGCGACATCGCCATTATCGCGTTTGACTACTTTGTAGGGGATATGTTTTAGTTCGTTGACAACTTCATCATATTTGTGGCCGATGAAGCGCTTTGCTGAAAATATCGTATTTTCTGGATTGGTGACCGCTTGACGCTTTGCCAATACGCCCACAAGCCTTTTGCCATCTTTGGTGAATGCTACGACCGATGGAGTTGTGTTGTCACCTTCTTTGTTAGGGATAACTTTTGGTTGCCCACCTTCCATGAAGGCAACTACTGAATTACTCGTTCCAAGATCTATGCCAATTATCTTTGCCATGTTAGATTCCTTACATTAACGAACTAAGATTTTTATTGTATTTATTATTTTTACACTCTGCTTGATAAGCCCTTTAAATATAGACTAAATAGAATGCATGGTCAACTAAATCTTCGTCTGTTTACTCAAGTTTGTTTGTAATTTTTTGCTCGAGAGCGTTGGTCTTTTTTTTAGCTGTTGACTAGCGGGTACATAATGCGGGCGCGTGTCGCATAACAAGGGCAATCTTGTCCATAAATAATTTTGGTTTATTTTTGCCACTGCGAGTTTGTTTGGCTGTTTTGGCAGGGCTTAATAGGGAATTTTTATGTTTTATTTTGCGGTTTTGTGGGGGCCGTTAGGGCCTTGCTGTTATGCAGCAATCATGTTTATGGAGTCCCAGTCTTCGTCTATCCACGCTTTCCAGCTTGGCAGCCCTTCGACTTGCTACGCAGCTCATGAGTAAACACGTTAGGGATTTGCCGCTATGCGGCCGCAATATAGATGGAGTCCGGGGAGCCTCGCTTCGCGCGCCCCGGACTCCGCCTCCCCCCTCTGCCTTTTCTTTGGAGAGAAAACGAAGGCAGAGGGGGTCGTCTCCGTTAAACATCTTCTCTGTTGTTGCTTTATTCTTATGTGAGAATGCTTATAAAGGTAAGTGTACCTATATAAGCCTAACGGGATAAAGACATCTCTTGCCTCCCGTCGCTATGATTGATATTCGTTACGGGTTGTGTCAATTTCTAATTCTAAGCAACGAACTTATGTTGGATATATATTTACATGTTTACGCGTAATGCTCTTGTATAGCCTCCGCTTGTGTGAAATAACTAAATAACTAAATAAATAAGTAACCAAAAAAAATAGAGAACTCTATAAAGGGGAGGGACAAAATCCTTCTCTCCGTTGTTGCTTTGTTCTTACTGTGAAAATGCTTCGTATGTTACTTACTGAATCAGGAACAAGAAAAAGCAAGGGAAGAGAAAGAAGTAAGGGCTATATTAATGTAAGGGGTGTAATGAGCTCTATGATAATAAGAGGGGGGTGACGAAGACGAAGATGAAGAAGGGAAAGAAGAAGAATAATAAGATGAAGATGAATAAGAAGAGGAAGAAGGGGAGTTGGGTTTATAATAGAGGGAAGAAGGAGTTTGTTAATTAAAAGGAGCTTCTCAATTAATTTGATTATGTGTGTGTGTATGTATCCTTATAACACACAACGCACACAACGCTAAACCAATAGTACGTCCTTACACTAAGCGCGCATTCCCGTTACCAAAGCACGGCATATAATAGATCGATTGCGCGTATTTTTGTTGCCAATCACAGAAAAATTGTTGTTGTGTTGTTTTGTGAAAATTGTCGAAAACCATAGGGTTAAAACCATATTTAATCTTTCTTTATTTTCATAAACCAAAAATTCCTTAAAAGGGAAGCACGGCGGCCGCTCGCTTTTTGGCAGGCTTTGTTTTCGTGCGTATTGTGCGTGGGCTCATTTTATCTTTGTCTCTGATTTGCATTAACTCTCCAGAGGTAGTGGCTTTAATTTAACAAAACCATTGCTTTTTACGCATAAAATATGGAATAATTACAATTAGAAGCAGGGGTTGTCTCTGGTTCGTGTTTTTATAAACTTTTTTTAAAGAAGGAGAAGATATGAAGAATGTCTTAAAACTAATGATGGTTACTCTTGTTGCGTTAACCTTTGTTCCTGTAATAGGGTGGGGTCATGGTGGTCATCCTATTGATTTCTACGGTCTCGCTCGTGCTAAGTTCCAGAATGGAACTTATACAAAAACTTGTAGTAATTGTTCAGTAACAGCGGTGCCGGGGAGTAATTTCCAAATTACTTGTTCATCATGCCAAGTCTGGGGTGGCACTGTTGCTAATCCTTCTTTGACTATGTATTACCAGGATATTAATCAATGTCGTGACATTATTAACCAGAATGGAAAACCGACGTGCGTTCATTAATATATCCAATAGAAGCAGGGATGGTCTCTGGTTCGTTTTTTATAAATTTAATTTTAAAAGAAAGGAAGCGTCTTATGAATTATTCAAAAACAGGGGTTTTATTATTCGTTGTTGCTCTCATGTTGGCTAACAATACGAAAGCGAATTGCTACATTTCTACTTTTTCTCTCCGGAGTGGGCAGATTGATCAGGAGAACTATAGCTATAGGCAGTGCATGGGGAATTTTGGTGGTGATCAAAGTATCTGCAACGTGGCCAATTGTTCCGGGTCTCCAATAAATCTCGCCAATATAGCCTACCAAGCGGGTCAGGTATCAACTCCTACGAAGATGGTTGGTGGTGGCGGTGGTAGTGTCTTTAAGAAGGAATGTCCACCTGGTACATTTGTGACTGGGATTGATATAGCAGATGGGGCAGATGGTGGCTCTAAAAAGTTTTTATCTTCTATAAGAATGGTGTGTGGTGATGGAAGTGCTCCAGTAGATATTGGCAATAAACAGGTGACTAGGGCATATGCGCCTATCGCAAGTCCGAATGGTTTCTCAAAAATCAGCGTAAGATCTGGGACGCTTGTTGATCACTTAAGTGTTTATGTTGATCCAAAAGCGACTTGGCCTACTATCCAAGCTGGAGGAACAGGCGGTGGTGCAGAAGAAGAGATAAAATGCGCTTCGGGAGGGGTAATAAGTGGTTTTTATGGTCGCAGAGGTCGTGTGATGGACGCTATAGGTTTATTATGCAGGAGCCGGGAACAGATCAAAGCTAAGCCATAGCCTTGGCGACGGCTGGATCGCATGCGTATTGAGCCTGGCTCATTTTCTCCCTGCCTATGATTTGTGTGAACCACTAAGGTGCGGTGATTTTAATTTAACAAAACTATTGCTTTTTGCGCATAAAATATGGAATAATTACAATTAGAAGTATCGGTTGTCTCTGGTTCGTATTTTTATAAACTTTTTTAAAGAAGGAGAAGATATGAAGAATATCTCAAAACTAATGATGTTTACTCTTGTCGCGTTAACCTTTGTTCCTGTAATGGGTGAGTTGGGGGTGTCGAGGGCGGAGCACCATCCTCAGCCGCCGCTGACGCCGCAGGATCGGGTGAATCAGCAGCAGCGGCAGAGCTATCAGCAGCAGCAGCTCTGTCAGCAATCGATGAGCATGGGGAACGAGGCGCGGGGGGTGTGCTGCAAGTATTGTAAGCCTGGTGATCCAGCGTGCGCAAGATGTGTTGCTAAATGAAAAAAATGTATGGGACAATGAGTATTGGAAACAGGGACTATCTCAGGTTCGTATTTTTATGAATGTTTTAAAGAAGGAGAAGATATGAAGAATATCCTAAAATTAATGATGCTTGCTCTTGTTGCATTAATCTTTGTTCCTATTCCCGTGATGGGTCGGGAGCTGGGGAAGCCCGTAGAGATGCAGTCAGCCGCAAGTCAGGGAACCCCGTGTGAACAAAGAAGACGGGCGTGTTATGTTCAAAATAATTGTTTTGTGGAGGGTGTCCCCACTCCGGCATGCAAAAAGTGTGCGTTTGAGAACAAGTGTCCCGAACGCCCCGCGAATCTCGCGCGTCCGAGGCGTTAATATTGCAATTAGGAATACGCGCTTAGTTTTTCTGGCTTCAGAAAGGGCATGTATTGTTTTTAAAAGAAGGAGTTTTCTATGTTAGGAAAAAAGGCGGTTCTGTTGTTATCTTTGGCAGCATTAACAGCGGGAGCGGTATATGCGGGGGGACGGCCACCCGCCGAGATGCATGCTGAGGTGATATTAATTGGCCAAGAATGTAATGATAAACGGTGCGAGTGTGATATTCGCAAAAAGGGTGAAGCTTATTGCAACAAATGTTGGGCGCCAATGCGTGAGTGCGAGAATAATATGCGGAAAAAAATTAGCGCCAGCCCAAAAAGAGGACGGTGCCGAAATTCTCTTGATGCCTGTTTTGGGAAGGAGCCTTGGGGGTGCAATAAATGTTTTGGTGTGCCGAACTGTCATCGTGATTTCAATAATGGTACCTCTACTGCGGCGTGTGATAAATGTTTAAATGCGTGGAAAACTTGTTTGGGTCTATCTACTGGTAAATAGTGAGCCAATAGAGGGCGCAATAAAATAAAAATAGGCAAGACCAAGGGCGTTGTAAGGCATTGACTCGCCATGCGCTTTTCATGTTATTGTTGTAATTGATGCAAATACCTTGCTAAAGTTGGGGGGTATTTATGCATTATGTGGCGTAGGGTTTTTATATTAATCATTCTTAATGAAAGGGTAATTTCGATGAAATTATTCAAAAACAGACTGGCTTTTGGTCTTTTGCTTATGGCAACTGCGCACGTAGTGTTTGCGCAAGATATGGTAGAAAGAGCAGAGGGCGCGGGAAAATCGTTGGATGAAAAAATTGTGAAAGAGGGGCGTGCAGTAAAAGAAAAAATAAAGACAACGGCGTCAGACGCGGCCCAAAAAGCAAAAAAAGAGTATCATGCGGCCAAAGCAAAAGCGAAGACATTGGTAGAAAAGGCCGAGGCAAAGCTGCGCGAAGCGAAGGAGAAAGCGCGGGCATTAGTAGAAGAAGCAGAAGAAAAATGGCATGCGGCAGAGGATGCGATGCGCTCAGCGGTAGCAGATGTGGAAGAAAAGTTTCATGAAGCTGTGGAAGATGTAAAAAGACATATATAAGATATTTGGACGTTGAGATTCCTCTATATTTAAATCGTTTTTTTATTATATAGGCTTGGAGAAATTCAGGCCTATCTGCTTGTAAATAGTGCGCCAATAGAGGGCGCAATACAAGAAAAGTGCGTAAGGGCAGAATGTAAAATTACACCGATGGGTGCGCATAGTACGGCTATTTTGACAACATAAACAAGGGGAAATGTAAGGTGTGCGTATCGAGTTTTTGCAAAGTAAAACATAATTCCCGCACTTGCGAATCTCACTATATGAATAAGGGCAACGCATGCAACTAGACCGATCGATGCAATCAAAGTAGGTCGACATACAAAGGCGATGATCATGAGCAGATATGGTGTATAAGAAATCAACAACAAAAGATATCTTTGTTCTATCTCCAACATACGTTCGTATGGTGACAATAACAGTTCCGCTAAATAACCGATCGTCATAATAAAGAATGCTTGCATGGCAAATGAGCTATTGAATAATGAATCTTTTTTCAAAAATAGTATAAAAAGTATGGTTGCCAAGGGGATGCACAGATTGGTCATTTTTTTGATGAGTGTGGTAAAAGCAATCGGCATGAGCGTTTGTCTGTCTGGCCCTGTTTGAATATGAGAGAGCAATGCTGTGTCGGTGGTGCCGATTGTTTTGAGCACAAGTCGATGGAAAAATAACGCGCCGTCGTTGGCTATTTTAAATAAATTTGCAATGCCTGCACCAAATATGTACGTGAACAGTGGTATCAAGAAATTTCTTTCGGTGAGGCTTTTGATGTTGTTGTTTGCCCACATGATGCCTGAATGTTTGGCAAAACCGATCATCTGGTGGCGGTAATCTATCGTGTAGTTGCCGGGGTAATTTTTGTCTTTATACAGTCGTGTTAGCATGATAATGGACCCGATGCTCACGATTATCCCTGAGATGAGTTTTGTTGCAAATATCCCTTTCAGGATGCTTGCGCTTGCTTGCCCTTCCCATCGCAAATGCTCTGGGTAAACTCCGCCTTGGCGTAGTAGGGGGGTGAAATAGAGCAAAATCACTATATTTGCGGCCATTTCCAGACCTAAGGCGATAATAGTCAGCAGGTTGAACTGCTTGTTCCAAAAATGCGCATGATAAATAAGGCGTAGTATTGCGATAATCCCTTCGCCGATAAAGAGTGAGGCCGCAATAAAGATGAATAATTGGTGGTCCTGTATGCCTAGCGCACCAGGAATGTAGTTGATCAGATATATCACCAATGGTGCCGTGGCAACCAGAACAAGGGCCTGAAACAGCAGTATTGTTTTGATGAATCGTTTATGGCTCGTTCGATTTTTTGCAAATTCTGGTAAATAACGAGGGATAGATTTGCGCATACCAAAATCAACCCAGAGGAGCAACAAAAAAGCGACGCTATTGATGTTTGCCCAGGTTGAAAAAGCTGCGGTGGTCAGGACAGTAAATAATATGAACGAAAATAAAACGGAAAACGTCTTGTGGATGGAATAAAAGATGCCGTTCCAGTTGACGCCCTGAGAGAATTTAGAGAATAGTGTTGTTGTGTTCAATGATAACCCGTCGCTCGTTATTGTTTTGCAATTAGAGTAGATTTTACCAAAAGTGTTGGGGATGTCCAGGCGCGACTGCGTTCGCCGTAGACAACCAAGTCGGAAGGCGTGGATTGGCGTAGGAGGAAGCCTGAAGAAGCCCGTGGGGCCAAGACAGGTGGGTTGGGGTTGGCCGATCAACATAAAATTTTTAACTCATGCAAAAAAATTGCTACGCCATTTCTTGCTATATAAATAACCGCTATGCTACCCTTACCTATGAATAAGGTTTTGCAATATATGGAGTGGGTGCGCGTGGATAGTAAAAAACTGTTTATCATTTCTATTGGTGCTCGATTGTGCTTATTGACCATTGCTTCAATGTTTGTCATTGATCAGTATTATTCTACCAAATCGGGAAAAGCTAACACATCCGTTTCGATACAAAATCCTCGTAATACTATAGGCACGGAAGTCGATGTGCCGTACGACACATTGGGTTTTACCGAGTTGGGCAAAGCTGCTTCTCGTGGTGATATCGCTTTTGTTGTCCAATATATACTCAAGGGTTTGCCAATTTCCCAACAAAGCCAAAATGAAGACACAGTCACCTATTTAGCATCGGGCAATACGCCGTTGCATGTTGCTATATGGGATACAAATTATGATTCCAACTTTGTGATATCTCAGCTTCTTATTGCAAGTGGTGCCCAGGTGAGTATTGCCAATATTCAGGGCGTGTTTCCTCTGCAGAGGGTGATTATAGGGGTAAATCTACAACATCGCGCGGTATTGTTGGGCATGCTCATCAAGCATGGCGCTGACATAAATGCGCGGGATAGTAATGGAGAAACTATAGCCCATATGGCGTGCCAAGATGGTGAAAATGACTGGCTGGGGGTTTTACATAAAAACTTTGGGTTACTGATAGATTTTTCTATTAAAAATAATAAAATAGATCCTTATATTAAAAATAATATAGGTGAGACGGTTTTTCAAAAAGCAAAAAATCGCGGTCAAAACACCGATACTTTTTTGGATGATTTATTTACTCAGTACTTCGATATATATCCGGGTTTCGATATACATGGTGTTACTGGCAAACCTATTGCAACACATATTAAAATGTATGAAGACAAAGCGCTGAGCCATCCGGTTAAGAATATTTATGTGAAAGTTAAGGAAAAAGATGGTGGTTGGGTTGATGTTACGGGACGTGACATTATGGGATTGACGTTATTTATGTTGGCTATTATTCGTAAGGATAAAAAGTTTGCGCAACAGCTTGTTGATTTTGATGCAGATCCTAATGCTGTTGTGGTTCCTGTGCAAGATGAGGCTAACAAGAGTTTGCTTCGTTCGGCGCTTTCGCAACAAAGTTTTAGTGACTATATAACTAAGTTTATAATTAACACTATTGAGCATGATTCGGAAGGAAACAGCTCGCTTCATTTGGCGTTGTTGCATCAAAGTCCTGACATGGTCAGATTTATACTCGACGACAAGACGGTGAAAGGCGGTGGGTTGAAGCTAAGGGTCACTAGTAAACCAATAAAAACAAACATTCAAAATTATGATGGCGACACGCCGTTACATTATGTTTTTAAGATGCGCAACGATGGTTATCGCATACAGGCTGCGCGCGCGTTAATACAAAAAGAATTAGAAATGCATTTGTCTATGGATGAAATGAGTATCAATATCGCAAACAAAAAAGGCGACACACCCAACAAGGGAGACACACCGCTTGATGTTGCCGTGAGGTTTCATGCGAAGGGGTTTATCAAATTTTTGATTGATGAATTTTTATCAACTAAAAAAATTGTTATCACCCCCGACAATCTTAACAAAACTATTGAGTTGGCAAATGGTCTGGCCCTTACCGATAAGGATAAGGCACATGCTCAAGACTATGTTGACATTGTCCAGATGTTGACTACATTGCGCCCCAAGTAATGATGCTGCCAGAAAAGATGATAAATTATTTTTGTTTTTCTCTTTGTGCAATATC
>Ga0206866_1011_pt1 | contig 40756 bp, 54 predicted proteins | sample Alteio_BWOrgCont_40_FD_152626 | JGI IMG/M metagenome (GOLD analysis project Ga0206866, IMG submission 152626) | Enriched cells from forest soil in Barre Woods Harvard Forest LTER site, Petersham, Massachusetts, United States -... | ecosystem: Environmental > Terrestrial > Soil > Temperate forest >... | reverse complement strand
GCTCCCTCACGATGCGTAAAATGGCCGGTACATTCAACAACCCAGTCAATATTCAATGATTTCCATGGAAGTTTTGTTGGATCTGATTCAGTTAAAATCTTTATATGATGACCATCAATTATTAGTTGGTCTCCCACTAGACGTACATCACCATGGTACTTGCCCATCGTAGTATCGTAGGTAAAAAAGTACGCCAAATACTCTATTTTTGCCGGGCCAATATTGATAGCAACTACCTGCATCTTTTGTAATGCATCTTTATCTTGCAGGATACTGCGCAAAAAACTTTTTCCGATTCTTCCCAGTCCATTAATAGCTACGCGCAACATTATTTTTCCTTGAATGGTTTAAATGTAGAGGGGTGCAGTCAAAGTGTTAGTTAATAGCAAAAACAATAACTCATGCTCATAGAATTTGACTACTCCCGCTCTCCCTGAGTATCGAGCTCTGCTCGATGTATCGAAGGGTTGCGGGAAACCCTATTTTATTAATTTTTATTAGATAATTTTGACTCCCGCTTACCCTTCGATACTTTTTGCTTCGCAAAAAATTCTTCGATACACGCTTGCAGCGCACTCAGAACTAGCAGATCCATTCGAAGAATTTTCTACATCCTGAGTAGCCTCCGGCGTATCGAACGGATCAGGGAGAGCGGGAAAAATAAATTCTTTCCTTCTGCTAAATCAACTAACACTTTTGTTTGCACATAATATAGAGCTCATCTTTACATATAATGAGCAATAATGATATTATAGATACATAGGAAATAAGTTTCAATAATCGAGAAGGATTTATTATAATATGAAAAAGTATCAAATTATCTTTTTTAGCATCACATTAATTGTTAGTATGCAAACCAAGCCAAGCTCATCAAGCTCGTCAAGTTCAGACAACGAACATGAAGCCTATATGACACAAGATCAATACGGTAATCATGTGCTTGTTGACCCTGAAGCAGCCGCTTTTATCGCAGGAGTAGCTGAGCTTAATAAACAAATAAGAATTAAACATGATGTAGATTGTATTAAACCGCATATGAGAGCTCAAGATGTTCCACTTTTAATGCAAGAAGATAGAATGGAAGATATTCATCTTGCAGCAAAAGCCGGAGATATTCCAGCATTAACACAAGCTTTAACAGCGCAAGGTGTGACAGTAAACCTGCCCACAAACGTGTTACAATATACTCCTTTACATTTTGCTTCACGTTTTGGTCATTTGGATGCCGTTAAGTTTTTGCTGGGTCGTGGAGCAACTAAAACTGCACAAAGCAAAACAGGAAGCACACCGTTGCATCTTGCTGCACGCCATTATCATGACACTGTTGTTGAAGAGCTCGCCACAGAAGCAAGCACAACAGATGCAGTCGATAATAATCTTAATACGGCACTTCATGGAGCTGCAATAGGTCTTGATGCTGTTACCATTGCAAAGCTATGTGCTCGAAATGCACAGTTCTTGCCAAATGGAAACCAACAAACTCCTCTTGATGTTGCTCGACAATCTTTGACTATGACACAGCAACCGGGATTTAATCCTGCAGCACTACCAAAAAGTTTTGATCCAGCAAAATCTATGCAGTTGCTTTTAGCACAATCACAAAAAGGTGCCCCTGCTTGCAGTAGCAGTAGTAGTTCATCATCAGCGCCAGGTGGTCCAGTAGCAAAAAAATAGATCTATTTTGAAAGTAAAACCGCCTCACCCTTCGCAAAGCTCTGGGAAGGCGGAAAAATATATTCCCCCCTTTTTTCCAGAGCTTTGCGAAGGATAGGGGGGATAAATTGAATCTCTCTAATAGGTTTCAGAATAGATCTATTAAATTTTACTTTTCATCATGCCAACTTCTGACTTTTTCAAGAATAGCTCGCTCTTGATCATCAGGCAACACCGGCAGTTCCATTAATAAAGGAATGTGAATCAACCGTGGGTGCAATGCAAAACGTTTTAACACGTCATCACCAAGTGCTCCTTGCCCTACAACTTCATGACGATCATTTTGCGATCCACGCTTTTCGTTCGTATCATTAAGATGTAATAACGCAATACGATCAATTCCGATAAGATCATCCAATGATTTAACAAATGCATCCTGGCTTGCCGGATCGACAAGATCATAGCCAAACGAATGGGCATGTGCGGTATCAATGCAAAATAAGACTTTTTCTGGGTATTCTAATTTTTGTAATAAGATATGAAAATCTTGCAGATCCCCACCGACTGATAATGCGCCATATGCACCATTTTCAATCACTATTTTAATGGTGTGCTCTTTACGCAATGCTTTATTAAGAGCAATTGCCATAGCATCAATACCTTCAAGCTTTGTTTTGGCTCCTTTGGCAGAACCTGGGTGCAATACCATATGCGTAAATTCAAGTTTTTTTGCTAATGCAAGTTCGCGATCTAAACTATGATGCTTGGTGAAACGTACACCCGCAAGATTGATCCAATAAGAACCATGCACATACATATCCTTAAAATGCTCTCGACGTAATGTTAAAAATGATTGCACGTCAGTATCATCAGGCTGAACCAAAGTTCCTGTTCCTTGCAAGACTAAAAAAAGTTGAAAAAATGACAGTTCAAGCCGCAATGCTTTTTGCACAACGTCAGTGAGTGTTGTCATAAGACGAAGATGTAACCCTGTTTCTCTCAACATAGTTCCTTAAAGTTCAAGTTGCTGCTGTAACCATTGTGCATCAAAATAAGGTTTCAGTACCTCATAAAAATCTTTTTTAACGCGTATTAACCCGTCCTGGGTATCGGACTCAAAGCGAATCGTAAGAGCGGCTTGCGTATTGGAAACACGAACAATTCCCCATCCGTACGGCATCGTTGCACGAACACCATCGATAGTGATTGCTTGCACATCAGGGCGGAGCATCAAACTATTTTTTACCGATGTAACAATTGCTGTTTTTTGATCTTCGGGGCATGCGATGCGGTATTCAGGAGAACTGATTTTTTTGGGAAATATTTTCAACAATTCGTCCAATGATTTTCCCGTTTGGACTAACAGTTCAAATAAACGCATCATGGCGTATATACCATCATCATAACCAAAATAACGATCGTGAAAAAAGAAATGGCAACTCAATTCACCACCAAGTAACGCATTATTTTTTTTCATCTCAGCTTTAATAATAGAATGCCCTGAAGGGGACATGCAGGGCTTGGCACCCATGCGATCTAATAACTCAATTAATCCCAAAGAGCTTTTTATATCAAACACTATTGCCGCCCCAGGATGGTCTTGGACAACTTTTTGGCAATAAAGCCCAAGCAGTTGATCTCCGGGCACTAAAAATCCGGCTTTGGTCATAGCCGCCATGCGGTCACAATCACCATCTAATCCCACACCAACTTCCACATCGGTGGTGGCCAAGATATTTTTTACATCAAGCATATTTTTTTCTATGGTTGGATCTGCTTCATGATTGGGATAATTTCCGTCAACTTCTGGGTAAAGTAATGTGACGTGTTTCCAGCCCATTCTTGCAACTAATTCAGGCAGCACAGTGCCTGCTGCACCGTTGCCACAATCAACAACAGCTGAAAGTTTCATATCTTTTACATGCGCAAAGTGATTGGTCATCCATGCAATATATGGCTCAATCATCGATTGACCGCAATAGGTACCTTTGTGTGCCGCAGCCAAAAACTTGCCTTCTCTGAAAACTCTTTTAATCTCTTGAACACTTTCTCCCCAGACACTTTCTGTGCCCAAACAGATTTTAAATCCATTATACTCTTTAGGGTTGTGTGAAGCGGTGACCAAAATCCCGGCGTCAAACTTTTGTGTATGCATGGCAAAATACAAAACCGGCGTAGGGCAAACACCGATAAAAACAACATCAAGACCACTATCGAGTAGTCCTCGCCTTAACTGCTCTTCAATAGCAGGTGAATGCGTTCTTCCATCCATACCTACAGCAATTTTTTTGATTGAAGATTTTTGCGCTACTAAATAGGTGGCAATAGCACGCGCAAGGTCGTATACATCTTGTATTATAAGTTCCGATCCAACTTTTCCGCGAATATCATATTGCCTAAAAATCACATCTTGCATAGCTGTTTTTCCTTTTCAAGCTTTAAATTCCTTTATGATAATCATTGTACTTAATTACCACAGAAAAGCGAATGCAGGGCGATTGGCTCAAAACAACGTAAACTTACATACCTTCTATAATGGTTCCGAACCTTCTTCGAGCAGATCAAGATATTTTTTGTACACGTATACCTTATCACGTTTTTTATGGCTTATTTCTTTAACAATACCGAGACTTTCCAAAATATTCACCGCACTTCTTGCCGTAGGAGTGGACATAGTAAGTTCTTTGGCCAAGAGCGCCACTGACACTTGAGGTAGTTTTTTTGCATATTCAAAAATTTCCAAACACGAGAACTTCGCCCGCCCTAATGTTTGAATCTTGGCCATATCTTTCTCAAAAAGTTTATTAATATTTTGGGCCGTCAGTACGGCTTGACGAGCAGCGACAGAAACACCTTCCAAGAAAAACTCCAGCCACGCTTCCCAACTACCGTGCGTTCTTACTTGCTGCAACAGATCATAATAGGTTTTTCTGTTTTGTTTAAGATACAAACTCAAATATAGGATTGGTGCTTGCAATATCCCATTTTGACACAACAATAATGTAATTAACAATCTTCCCAATCGTCCATTACCATCCAAAAATGGATGGATCGTTTCAAATTGCGCATGTGCCAAGCCAGCTACGATCAAAATGGGCAGCTTGTTATGCTCATCATGTAAAAACAGTTCAAAGTTACCAAGAAGTTCATTCAGATGATCAGGCGGTGGCGGAACAAACAACGCATTACCCGGCCTGGTGCCCCCAATCCAATTTTGAGTTCTTCTAAACTCACCTGGGTACTTATGTGCCCCCCGTGTACCTTTTAACAAAACCGCATGAACTTCTCTCAATAGGCGTAATGATAGTGGAAACCCTTTTTCTATACGGTCCATACCGTAATTGATCGCTTTCACATAATTGGAGACTTCCTCTACATCTTCCAAAGCAACATTGGGTTTTTGTTTATGTTCAAAGAGCATGAGATCAGAAAAAGAACTTTGTGTCCCCTCAATTTGGGATGAAAGGAGCGCCTCTTTGCGCACATACATATAAACAAACAAAGATGTATTGGGTATTATATTAACAACACTATTCAGTTGAGCAATGGACTGCATTGCACGCTCTAAAAAAGGATACAATAGTTCCATATCTACCGGTGGGTTGGGCGGCAAATCAGGCGGGATAAAATCCTTGTACTTATCACCAATAACTGATTGAGCCAGATAGATTCCGACCCTTTTTTTTGCATTCATGGTCATTTTTTCTCCTTACTAAGAAAAGATATCGCTCTAAAGTTTCTTAGCAAAGACTACTAAGAAACTTTAGCATTATCAACATTACTACAAACAAAAAGATTGATTCTACATGTTTGACTTTGCCATGATTGAATAAAATTGATACCTCAAAACAGGAGACCGTTATGAACTTTTTATATCTGATACTTTTTTGTATCGCAAGCCTATGTCAAGCGAGCACCATCGATCACTCCTTAAAGCACACAACAAAAAACGCGTGGACTGTATTTACCTACATAGCAGCTGACAACGATCTCAATCCCTATGCCCAGGTCAACATACAACAAATGATGGAAGCGGGATCAAACAGTGAACGTACATTTTTGGTATATTTAGCCGAAACGAAACAAGATACAAGATACGGGAAACTACTACGCATTGATAAAGGTGCGATAGTCGAACTTAGCCACGATGATAATGTAGATAGCGGCGTCCAAAAAACCTGTCTTGATGCATGCATAAAAGCATTCACCCTTTATCCCGCCCAACATTATGCTCTTATTTTTTGGGATCATGGTTCAGGATGTTTGAACAAACCGTTCAGCGAACTTTTTAGAGGTATTGCGTATAATGAACCGTTGGATACCTATTTGGACGACAAAGATGTATTAGATATTTTACGCATAGTTTCGGATGAAATTTTAGGCGGGAAGAAAATTGACATTTTGGGCTTTGATGCATGCTTAATGGCGAGCTTAGAATTGCAAACAATTTATGCGCCGTATGCGGATTTTTATGTTGCATCCGAAGAAAATGAAGATGGACCTGGCTGGGACTACACAGGAGCTTTTGAGCATATTACTAACAATAGCACTCCCAAAGAGGTGGCCACAAGCTGGGTAACAGCTTTTGGAAATCTATATGCCTCACAAGCTGATTTTTATACGTTATCGGCCATCGATTTGTCACACATTAATCTTCTGGTAGATAATGTTAATAACGTTGCGCAACTACTTACAAAAATATTGACTGGTGATCAAGCAATCGATATTGCACTTAATGTACAAAAACTAATGCACCATGCGCATATAACCTGTTTTGATGCACCAGGGGCTCTCTATGATTATGTTGATCTTGACCATCTTTATACTAATTTAATTCAAGCGCTCAAATCGCAACCTATCAATGAACAACAAAGCTTGATACACGATCTCATGACACTGCTAAAAGATGGGCGCAAACTGATTAATAATGCGGTAATTGCCAATACAAAAGGTGAAAAACATATCAAGGCTGGTGGGATCTCCATATATTGGGCACAAGAAATAATACATCCTTCTTATGAAAAATTGGTGTGGACACAAATGCATCCGTACTGGCATATTTTGCTCCGCACGTATATTGACATTTTAACGAACCAAAGTAGTATCGAATCGTCAATATCAAAATCATATAACTTTTAAAAAGGGAAAAGATATGGAATATAGTCGTTTTTTATTGTGCGCATTATTAAGTAGTGCTACAGGTATGTTTGGTTCATCAGAACAATCGGCTTCATTATCCGATGAACTTTCGTCCGCTGACAAAGAATGTTTTGCATGGTTTGAAAGTACAGCAAAAGCACTTCCCTCAACCATGCAAGCACTATCTGCCCAAGATAAAGAAGTGTACCAAAAAGGATTAAAAATCACCGATCATCCGGAAGAAGTTATCAGATCTCGCAATAATTACGTTGATATATTTTTTGCTCAAGCAGCAAAAGCAAATATACCCCCCAAGTATGACGCACAAACACTCAAGCCTGTTATGTTAAAAGTAGTAAAAGCTCTGCATACCAAAAGTGTAGAAAAACCAACAGATCTTTTAACCGCTCGCACGTATGTATATACTCGCTTACTTACACCAGAAGAGCAAGCGACATGGAAAGAGGCTGCTTACCTTGCACATCCAGAAGAAGCTCATCAGGTTGCTAAAAAATTTAGTACACTTGTCGTTCAAGAACTTGCGAAACTTAAACCTCTAGAATATACCGATGAAGTAAAAAGAGCTAAAATTGACGAATTATATGCAGAAAAAGTAGATCGATTAAAAAAAACATACCCACCAGCTCCAGCTCTATCAACATTAGCATCAGCTCAATAAATCAATCTGTTATATTAAAAAGGCCCTTGGTTGAATGCAACTGAGGGTCTTTTTTTTGCCAGCAATTCTTGTCAATACATATGTTCTAACGCTACAAGCTAGCACTTAGCGCCCAAGCATGATACACTCATGAATCATACATATAATTATATTAAAGGCGCAAACAAAAATGTTAGTTGGTTTGACGAGAGAAAGAGAAAAAGAATTACATTTTCCCGCTCTCCCTGAGTATCGAGCCCTGCTCGATGTATCGAAGGGTCGCGGGAAATCCTATTTTATTAACTTTTTATTAAATAATTCTGACTCCCGCTTACCCTTCGATACTTTTTTCGCTCTTCGAGCTCAAAAAACTCAGGGAGAGCGGGGAAAATCAAATTCTATGGATAAAATTTATTGTTCTCTTATTTCATCAACCAATATTTTTAATTACATTCTCTTATCAAGAGGTACTCAATGAAAAAATACACGATATTACCTACATTATTTTTAATCATGATATTTTCTGTTTCTTTACAAGCAAGTGCTCCCGCACCCACCGCCGCTGCAAGTACAAGTCAAGACAAAGAAGAAACCATGCGAGGCTCCCTGCACATTGTAGGAAATCCCTGCTATTTAGGAGAAGATCCTCAAAACCTTATTACTCACAAGCGATTACACAATATACTTGATGCAAATAAACAGCCCATTACCTTAAAACCATCTGATGTGGTACTAGAAGTACACGTATCCAGCCAAGAGTGTGACGGTTGGGGCTCTCATTTTCACCCCCGCTTGAAATATGCATTTCCGCCAGCATTACTCCTGACTATGTTAGAAAGAAAAAAAGAAGAAGAACCGGTAACATTTACGTTAAGATGTCCTACTACGCAAAAACTGTTTGCCATTGAATTGCGCCACGAAAGCGCCTGCGGTGGAACTTTACCAGAAAGAGTTGATCTATTTAAACAATATTTTGCAGAAAAACCCAATTGTGATATTGCTGATGCGCCCAGATTACTTGCACAAGGTGTTTTGATAGAAAATCCCGCTTATGCTAAAATAAAAGAACTTCAAAATAAAAAGAAAAAACTGCTAACCTTTTCTCAATATCATCCTCGCGCAAAAGAATTAGCAGCTGAATATGAGGCAACAAGGAAACACAATCAAGAAATGGAGCTCGCAACTGTAGCCATACAAAGAGAATGGAGAGCCATTCATCATTCCTCCTTTATTCCACTTCATCTGCATGGCCCCAATGGATTCAAACTTAATGAACTGGCACCAGCTGCTAGCGCAGCATCTGCCGCAGCCGCAAATTCATCAACAGATGTAAAACAAACAAATTAAATCTGAGGTACTCTATGAAAAAATATATAATGATAAATTCGTTATTGTTATTGTATCCTTTAGCAATGACCTGCGCCGACCCAAAATCACAAACGCAGCAAAGTTTTAAATATACGCTAGAACGAAAACAGGTGATAGAAAATGAACAAATACGCGTAATTATCACCTTAACTAATCATGAAACTGGCCATCTTCTTATACGGACTGCTTTTTACGATAAGCCTAATGAGGAGACAATAAAATGGCGAAAAACCCGATTCAAAGCTGGCAAAACGCCAAAGGAATCAGTATTTGCAATGCGCGAAATTTTGTCAACAGCACATCTCAAATTAAGTCCTTCACACACCGATTATATAGAAAAACCAGTTGATCTAGCACAAATAACAAACGTAACTTCTCATTTTAATAAAGAAGATGCTGCTGATATTGATCCCGATCATCTTCGTAAATGGCGCCAGGGAAAAACCACATCATTAGACAAAATAGAAGCTGTATTTAACAAATGATTCCACTAAAACTACAACTCAAAAATTTTTTAAGTTACGGCCCGGATATACAGACAGTAGATTTGTCCACCTATCCACTGAGGGTCTTTTTTTTACCAGCAGTTTTTCTCCATACGTATGTTCTGACAACACAAACTAGTGCTTAGCGCGCAAGCATGATACACTCATGAATCATAAACATAATTATATTACGAGGTCCTCTATGAAAAAATATACGATGATATACTCATTATTTTTGTTCTATCCTTTAGTAATGATGTGCGCACAACCAGAGCACAAGCCTAAATATACTCTAGAACAAAAAAAAATTACTCTTAAAGAAACTGGCGAAACAGATATAGCCACAATACTAACGAATACCGAAACTGGTCTTTCTTTAACTATGCATTCTATTTATTCTCCTAAACGCCCATCTTCATTTACATTCTTCAATTATATACCCATTGAAGAAACAAAAATGAAACGCATTTTTTGGCACGCGCTTGGCCACTTTTTAGGCAGACCTACCCCTAAACCAGACCAGCTGGCACAAACACCAGAATCTGCGATGTTCCATTTTAATACAAAAGATCTTCTTGAAAAAAAAAGCGTTAAACTTTCCAATAAATCAAGAGACACTCTATGAAAAAATATACGATGATATGCTCGTTATTTTTGTTCTACTCTTTAACAATGATGTGCGCTCAACCACAAGCACAGCAAAGTTTTAGATATACACTAGAACGAAGGCAGGTGGTGGGCGAGAAAAAAGTAAACATAATTACTACCTTAACTGATAAGGTAACTGGTCATGTACTTTTTCAGAATGCCCTTTACCATAAACCTGATAATAAGACCGTAGAATGGCAATATACACTTCTCAATGGTGGCTCACCCCCAGCAGAAATTTCCATAGAAATGCGCGAAATTTGCTCGAAGGCACGTTGCAAATTTTTAAGTCCTGTAGTCGATAATATAAAAGACCCAACTGAACTTGCACAAACAAAAGACGTAGTTTTTTTTTATTTTGGTGAAGAAGATATTGCCGATGTAAACACTTCTGACCGTAAATATTATACCAGACCAAAACCAACTACATTATTAGATAAAATAAAAGCGGCACTTGGCAAATGACCCCACTAAAACTACAACTCAAATTTAAGAGGTACTCTATGAAAAAATATATAATAATATGCTCGTTATTGTTATTGTATCCTTTAACAATGATATGCGCTGACCCAAAACCGCAAGCACAGCAGAAGCATGAATACACCCTACAACGAGAATGTCAGGTGAGGAAACGTGGAAAAATAAAGGTAATTAGCACCTTAATTAATAATAAAACTGGCCGTGTCTATACACAGGAGATGTTGTATTATCATCCTGATAAGGGGACAATAAAATGGCAAGGAGACAATTATATCGATGACAGAAAATATAAGGGATCAGTATTTCCCATGCGCATAATTTCGGCAAAAGCGCACTGCAAGTTTTTCGGTAGAGTATCCGGTTTTATAAGAAGCCCGTCTGAATTACCCAAAACAGAAGAATTTTTTCATTTTGATGAAAAAGATATTGCTGATATAGACCCTTATGATATTGATAAATACTCCACGAAAAAAACTACACTCTTAGACAAAACAAAAGCTGCACTTGACTAATGATTCCACTAAAACTACAACTCAAAAATTTTTTAAGTTATGGCCCAGATATACAAACAATAGATCTTTCAGCCTATCCATTAATTTGCCTATCGGGCAAAAACGGTCACGGCAAATCAGCACTGCTTGACGCAATCACCTGGGCATTATGGGGGCAAGCGCGTAAAGTAACGGGCAATGCAAAAGCAGATCAGGGACTATTACGTTTAGGCCAAACACAAATGATGGTCACGCTTGATTTTGAATTTAACGCCCAGATATATCGAGTTAAACGCGAATTCACCCTGACGTATGGCAAACCACTCGCCGTGTTGGAATTTGGCATTGTCAATGCGGATGAAACCTTTGTTCCGCTTACCGATAAAACGATCAGCCTTACTCAGGATGTTATAGAGCAAACGCTCAATCTCAGTTTTGATTCATTTTCCAACTCTGCATTTTTACGTCAAGGCCAAGCTAACGAATTTTCCAAAAAATCCCCCAAGGACCGCAAGGAAATTTTAGCAACTATTTTAGGCCTTAATCAATACGAATCGATTCGCAAATTGGCCATGGAAAAGATGAAACAAGCAACTACTGATAAAGCGTTGCGCATAACAATGCAAGAAAAGATGGAGCTTGAGTTACAAAAAACAGGCCACCTTGTTGCCCAAATGACAGACGTTGATACGCAGTTAAAAGGTATAGCAACACAAGAAGGTGCACTCGCTGAACAAAAACAAAAACATGCCAATGCACAACAAGCACTGTTTGAAGATCAAAAAAAGTATCAAGTTTTAGCTTTTCATGCTGAACAACTTCATAAGAAAGAGACAGAATACACAGAGCTTTTACACAAAGAAGTTCTTGTATGGAAAACAGTACACAAAAAGCAGCTCAAACTGCCCGATCCAAAAGAGTTAACGGCACAAAAACAAGCCCTACTGGATGAAATTAAAGAACATCAACACGCATTACAAAAAAATTTAGAAATTAAAGAACAGTACCTCAAACAAAAAGAGCAAGCTCAACAACTTGTCCATGAACTCAAAGAGAAACAAGCGGGCATACTGAATCAAAAGAAAGTTGCACTTGAACGATGTGCCATTGAAAAACAAACGATACAACAAACAATTACCGATTTGACACGTCGTAGTCAAGAAAGCCTCAAAGAAAAAACGAGCACGCTCTCACAAGTTGATGTAATAAAAACAACGCTTGCATCACAAACCGTTGCAACAGAAAAACATCTCGCTTTAGAAAAACATTTTGAGCGACGCAAAGAGTATTACCAAAAGTTTTTAGAGCAAGGCAAATGGCTCACGAGTGAAGTTGAAAGTCTTGAACAAAAAAAACAGCTTACTCATGATGACGACAATGATCTGTCGTGCCCATTGTGTGAACAAAACTTATCTGGTGGACGCAAACGATTTTTAAAACAAAAATTTGTTGAACAAGAAGTTTTTTTGCATCACCGCTTGCAACGCATCAGTAAAGTAGTAAAGCAGCTTAAAGTTATTTTAATCGAACAACATGCACAACTTGAAGCATCAAGAAAGCAAAATGAGCAATTTAGTATGCTGCAAGCAAAACAAGAAGACCTTGTGACATTTTTGGCAAAAGTAGATGCGACAATAGTTGAATTTACCACCACTATCGCCACAGCAGAAAAAAAATTGCACGACATAACGTTGCAGATAACCGCCGAGCAGGCAGCACTTGCATCTATGATTGAAAAAGATGCGCTATGCATCGAGCAAAATAGTCAGTACATCGCGTTTAAAGCGCAACTTACACTGCTGGAAAATGAAGCAAAAAAACTTACTTACAATCAAGAGTTACATAAAAAATCAGTAGAAAAACTAGCTGTTGTTGAACGTCAAATAGATGAATATATGCAACTGATAGAACAATCAGCGCTGCAAGTACAACGACAAAACACAGTCGGCCAATTGTGCACACAACTCAAGCAAATACGCACAGAAAAAAAAGATATCGAGACACAGTGCCATCACTATAAAGATTTACCAGCACGCAAAACCGCTTACGAACAACAAGAAATTGCACTCATTACAACAGCCAAAGAGCTTGCTGTGCAAAAAGAAACGCTTCTTGAACAAAAATCAAGCTTAAAAACACAAAAAACAGCGCTTGAAACTATGCAAAAAGAGTATCAAGAACAAAAACAGGCGATTTTGGTATTACAAGAAAGTATATATGATTACCAAGCGATATCTGCCGCAACGGGAAAAGACGGGATTCAAGCATTACTCATCGAAGATGCTATTCCCGAAATAGAACACGAAGCGAATAGTTTATTATCTCGCCTGACCAACAACCAAGCGCAAGTCTTTTTTGAATCGTTACGCGACCTCAAAAAAGGCGGGAGCAAAGAAACATTAGATATTAAAATTTCTGATGCGGCCGGCATTCGCCCTTATGAGATGTTTTCTGGTGGTGAAGCGTTTAGAATCGATTTTGCTATACGAATTGCCATTTCAAAACTACTAGCTCGTCGTGCGGGCACTTCGTTGCAGACGTTGATTATTGATGAAGGATTTGGATCACAAGATGAAGAAGGCTTGGCGCTTATTATGGATGCGTTATACAAAATACAAGATGACTTTTCAAAAATCATTATTGTTTCACATTTACCATCGATGAAAGATCAATTTCCGGTACATTTGTTTATTCAAAAGGGACCGAATGGTAGCACCGTCACGGTGATTGAACAGGGGTGAGAAGTAAGTGTGCGTTTAGTTCAAGCAAGAATAAATCATATTATTTATTAGCACAACAACATTTTTTATTTTCAAGAGCAGCAATGCGCTGATCTTGACTAGCAATGCGTTCAGCTTGTTCCTGTAATTTTGAATTTAAATGGACAATTTCGGTTGAATTAATTAAAGATGATGCTCCTAATCTCTGCATAGGATTCTGTATTCCTAACACTATAGCACTTGCTTGCAGTCTAAATTCACCACTTTCATTTTTCCTAAAATCATCACTACGAAGAAGCGCAACAAGTTCATTGTACTTTGCTTCGTCGCCCGCTGGTGCTGATGCTGGTGATGAAGCCCGCACATCAAGAGTAAAAATCGAAACGGATAATAATGATAAAATCACTAATTTTTTCATAGTAATCGTGCCTTCTCTTTCTAAAAATATGTATAAATGAACTCAAATAGACTACACAAAAAAGCCCCAAAACACAATTTCTCATGTTTTGAGGCTTTAATTTTTTTAATTAGTAAAACTTAGTCGACTGATACTACTTGCGTAACTTCAGGGACTTGTTTTTGAAGGGCTTCTTGAAAACCAAGCTGTAATGTATACATCGAAGCGGGGCAACCCACACACGCACCATGCATTTTTACATACACAATACCATGTTCGAACTTTACAAATTCGATATCGCCACCATCCATGAGTACACTCGGTCTGAGTTGCTCAAATACCTGTGCAATTTTTGCCAGAGCACCTTCTTCATGCATCATGCAACTATACCCATTCCAATTTGGCTATATTTGCGGTATCACTCACTCGACGTCCCATAGGAATCACACGAGTATATCCACCTGGACGCTCAACATATTTAGGAGCAATCTCAGTGAACAGTTTTTTCAATGCTGATTGCGAGTATGGTATCAATGAAAGAGCGCGACGACGAACATTAAAGAGATTACCTTGACGAGCAACGGTAACCAACTTTTCTACAAATCGTTGTACTTCTTTCACACGAGTTTTAGTCGAAACCAAGTGACCATAGGTGATCAGATGAATCGCTTGATTGCGAATAACCGATCTCCTGTGGGGAGATTTCATATTTAATTTTACTCTATCATTTTGATGTTTCATTGTAGTTCCAACGGGCTTTCAAACAATGGTTTATTTATACTTCATCATCTTTCAAAACTTTTTTCAGATCTGATTCTCTGATTCCCATGCTGAAAGAAAGGCCAAATGCCTTCATGCTATCTTTTACTTCAGTCAATGACTTACGACCAAAGTTTTTAATTTTCAATATATCGTCTTCGGACATATTAACTAAATCTATAACACGTTTAATGCCAGCATTAATTAAGCAATTATGAGCACGAACTGATAGTTCTAATTCATCGATAGCTTTAAGTAGCAGGTCAACGGGAATGCCTTTAAGACCAAGTTCATCTAAGACAACAGGTGCCTCTTGCACTTCTTCTTCAGGCATCGTTGAAATTTCATTAAATGGTATTTCAGCACTTGCTAAAAAGTGTTCAAGTTGCGTGCGTAACACAGAAACTGAATAGTGGAGAACTTCGAGCGGATTTTCTGAACCATCGGTATGAATTTGCAATACCAATTTATCATAATCAATATCGCCACCAACACGCGTTTTTTCAACATCAAAGGTGACTTTTCTGATTGGTGAAAACATCGCATCTACATAAATACGACCATCTTCTAAAAACGCTTTTTTTTCTGGCCACTGTGCCGCTCGATATCCTCTGCCACTTTCGACAAAGAACTCGATATCCAATTGTCCACCTGGTGCAACATGACCAATTATATGATCTAAGTTAACAAGTTCCAAATGATCATCAGCTTTGATATCTGCAACACGAGCATTAGCTTCACCACTAACGGTAAGACGCATAGTTCCCGGTTTGCCTTCTTTATTACGAATAACGATACCTTTAATATTAAGCACCAGTTGCATAGTATCTTCTATAACACCTTCAACAACCGAAAACTCATTATTTACTCCCTTAATAATTACTGAAGTGACTGCCGAACCTTCAACGGCGCCTAAGAGTATTCGTCGTAATGCATTACCAAGCGTAATGCCGAATCCAGGCTCTAACGGCTGAGCTACTAACTCGCCATATGAACTAGTTAATTCTTTTTTATTCCACGTTAATCGAGGAATAGTTAAAGGTTTATACTCCTTCCTATCCATGTAATCTCCTGCTAATATAAAAAAATCGCATTAAACGTAATAAAAAGAACAATGATTACTTAGAATACAACTCAACAATCAAATGCTCTTCGATTGGAACTTGGATATCAGTACGAGCTGGGTTACGCAGTACACGTCCCTTACGCTCGTTCTTATCAAGCTCTAACCATTCTGGAACTTTGATTGCCATTTTCAATCTCTTATCAACAACTTGCTCCAAAAATACCTTTTTATTAGCAACATTATCAGCCAATGAAATGACATCATTTACCGATACTAAACAAGATGGAGAAGAAACTCTTACACCATTAACTTTGACATGTCCATGAACAATAATTTGTCGAGCTTGCACGCGAGTTGTTGCCATTTTAAGTCTATAAATAGTATTATCAAGACGTCTTTCCAATAAACTTAATAAATTTTCGCCTGTAGCGCCTTCACGAGTATGAATTGCTATGCTAAAAAAACGTCTAAATTGACGTTCACGCAAACCATACATACCCTTAACTTTTTGTTTTTCAGCTAATTGCTTACCATATTCAGAAAGCTTTCTACCAGGACGTTTAGATGCAGATTGCTCGGCACCCTCTGATCCCATAGGTTTTTTACTTACACGCTTCTGTGATTGATCCGCAAAACCTGCCGGTTTTCTTTCCATATTCACCTTATCATACTAAAATAATAATACCGCCACATTCAATATACTTTTCAGCTTGCTCTACGATTTAAACTCTACGTTTTTTAGGAGCACGAGTACCATTATGAGGTAACGGAGTCACGTCACGCAAAACGGTAATATTCAATCCTGATGCTTGAAGCGATCGAACAATAGAATCTCTTCCTGACCCAGGACCCTGCAAGTTTACTTCAACACTGCGAATCCCCATAGCTACCATTTCTTTAGCTAAAGTTCCACCAATTTGTGTTGCAGCAAATGGAGTACCTTTACGAGCACCCTTGAAACCAAGTCTGCCCGAACTTCCTTGCATTAAAACATCACCATCAGTCGTAGTAATTGAGACAAGGGTATTATTAAACGTAGATTTCACATGTGCTACCGCTAAATCAACCTGTCTTTTGGTTTTTTTAGTCTTTTTCTTGTATGCCATTCTATCCTTTATACAAGTAACTATATCTTTGTAATGTACTCATTATTTCTTGGTTACCTTGCGCTTGAGTGAAACTGCACCGCCAGCTTTACGAGGTCCCTTACGAGTTCTCGCATTTGTTTTAGTACGTTGTCCCCGTACAGGTAAGCCCTTTTTATGACGCAACCCGCGATAACTGCCAATTTCTTGCAAACGTTTAATATTCATCGCAATTTCTTTGCGCAATGCGCCTTCAGTAACATAATTATTAGTTACTTCCTTTTGAATAGCGGCAACTTCTTCGTCGGTAAGGTCTTTCACTCGTGTATCAAAACTTATTTTGAGTTTATTCAAAATATCTTGAGAAACCTTTAATCCCACACCAAACAAATAGGTCAACCCATATTCTATTCTTTTATTTGACGGTAAATTAACACCTTCTATTCTAGCCATGTAATCCCTTGTCTGTAGTCAATTATCCCTGACGTTGTTTATGACGAGCACTTTTTTTACAAAGAACACGCACAACACCGGCACGCTTAATAATGCGACACTCTTTACAGATTTGTTTAACAGATGTTCGTACTTTCATCGCTTGATCCTTCCTATCGGCTATAACTCCACATGGAGCGACAGCTGATACAACTCACTAAACTATATTTCATCACGTTTTATAACGTAAGACAATTCTTCCTCGGGTCAAATCATAAGGCGAAAGTTCCAAGGCTACTTTGTCGCCTGGCAAAATTCTGATGTAATGCATACGCATCTTACCAGAAACATGCGCCAAAATCTCATGTCCCCCTTCTATAACGACACGAAACATAGCGTTGGGCAACGTTTCTCTTACAATGCCATCTACTTTTATTACATCTTCTTTTTGTTTCATAGAACGTCTCTAATCCTTAGCCCGCACTTATTTTTCTTGTTAAAATTTTTGGCTCACCCTCAGTTACCACAATGGTATCTTCAACATGAGCAGCCCAGCTTTTATCAACTGTTTTTACTGTCCAACCATCTTGAGTAATATATACCTCATAACTACCCATAGTGACCATTGGCTCAAGAGCAAATGCCATACCCGCTCTCAATATTGGGCCTTTGCCAGGATCGCCAAAATTTAAAACCTCTGGCTCCTCATGCATAGACTTACCAATACCGTGACCAGCAAAATCACGAACTACGCCAAATCCATGTCGTTCAATTTCTTGCTGTATAGCAGCAGAAATATCTGACAATCGATTGCCCGCACGCGCCTTGTCTATTCCCTTATCTAAAGCCTGCTGTACCACATCAATCATTTTTTGTAATGCAGGGTCGCTATGGCCCACAATCAACGACCGAGCCATGTCTGCACAATAACCCTTAAACGAAGCGCATATGTCAACTTTAACCAAATCACCGGTTTTAATTATTTTATGGGCCGCAGGAACACCATGAACAACTTCATCGTTGATAGAGATACAACTCACATGTCGATATCCCACATAACCTTTAGTTTTTGAGGTTAATTCTCTCTTTTTTAGCTCTACTGCAACCCAGGAATCAATCTCTAATGTACTTACTCCAGGGATAACTATTGAGGCTAAATTATCAAAAATTTCAACCAAGAGCCTACCGGCCTCTTCCATTTTGCTGATTGAAGCTTTATTCTTTAATGTAATCATTTGTCAAGACCCACACCAACCAATTTTTTGAGATCTTCAAATATTTCAGGTAAAGCTCTTTCAACATTAAGCTCAGACACCAAATACTGAGTATTCTTAGCATTCTTATAAAAATTTAAAAGATCTTGTTCATGTTTATTATATATATGCAAACGCTCTCTTATAGCATTTTCTTCATCGTCTTTTCTTCTACTTAATGCATGACCACAGACATCGCATACCATTGATTTTTGAGGAATCAACTTAGAGCCTTTACTCAATGAATAAACCGCCTGACACTCACTGTTGCTACAAATATATCTATCACCTAATCGTAATACTATATTTTCATCTGATATACGGAGCCTTATCACATAGATCTTTGATGATTGCATTTTTATCTTTAAAAACTCATCTAATGCTTGTGCCTGGGCAATCGTACGAGGAAATCCATCTAAAATAACAGCTGGAACATTGCCAATCTGATTATTTAACCACCCCTCAACCATCTCCGTTACAAGACTATCAGAAACTAGTTTACCAGATTTTATAGCAAAATCTATCTGTTTGCCAATTTCAGTTTGAGCAGCTATATGCTTTCTACACAAATTGCCTGTTGATAACTGCATCCACCCCAAATGCCTGGTACACAGCTCAGACACAGACCCCTTTCCTGCGCCCGGTGGACCAATTAAAATGATAAGATCTGTCCCAGAATTCAACGCGATGTCCCCCTCGCCTTCATTCTTCCACTCGACAAAAAGCCCTCATACCGATGCTCAATTAAATATGATTCAATTTGAGCAGCTAAATCTAACGCTACACCAACACAAATCAGCATTGATGTCCCCGAAATAATAAAGGGAGAAGATAAAAGCTTATTCAAAAAGTTAGGTGCTATTGCCAGCATGCCCAAATAAATGGCACCAATCAAACCAAGACGAGTCAAAATATAATTGAAAAACTCTGCCGTTTTTTTCCCTGGACGAATGCCGGGAATAAAACCGCCACTTTTTTTGATGTTTTCAGCCAGCTCATCTGGATTAAATACCAAAGCTGTATAGAAAAATGAGAAAGCGATAATTAAAATAAAGTCGAGCATATTAAAGAGAATGCCATTTTGATTAAAATGTTCCGTTACTGTTTTGAAAAAATCATAGCGAGAAGCTAGCACAGTGGCAAAAAACAAAGGAATATTCAATACAGCATTAGAAAAAATCACCGGCATAACACCAGCAGTGTTAATCTTAAACGGTATATAAGAACTTTGTCCTCCATATACTCGTTGACCGACAACACGCCTGGTATATTGAACTGGTATCTTACGCTCGCCCTTTTCTAGGAAAACGATACATGCAGCTATACCAATGAAAACAAGTAAAATCAATATCGCAGATTCCCAACCCATATAGCCGTCTCGAACCGCAAGAACTACTTTACCCGCATCGGATGGAAAACGAGCAACGATACCAGCAAAGATTATCATGGAACTTCCATTGCCAACGCCAAATAATGAAATCTGTTCGCCGAGCCACATGGTTATCATAGAACCCACCGTCACGGTTAATATAAACATTAACCTGAAGCTCCAACCAGGCTCAAGCACAAGATTATACTTTTCGATCAACGTAACATAACCTAAGGCTTGCATAATACTGACAGCCAAAGTTAAATAACGAGTGTATTGGTTAATAATTTTACGCCCATATTCTCCCTCTTTATTTAACTGCTCTAAAGAAGGGATCGTCATGCTTAACATTTGCATCATAATCGATGCAGTTATGTATGCTTGAATACCCAATGCAAAAAGCGTACATTGCCGTAATGCACCGCCCGAAAACAGATCAAGAAAAGTAAATAAGCCACCCAACATTGACGAACCTTGACTCATCAGTTGTTGTAAGGCAGTAACATCAATACCGATCACCGGTATATGACCACCAATACGATATACAATCAATATACCCAGCGTAAAAAGTAATTTTTTACGTAATTCTGGAATAAAAAAAATATTTATAAAGTTTTTTAGTAAAACCACAACCTAGATCTCCCTGGTTACGCGCGCCTCACCACCACAATCTCCAATAGCCTTTAATGCTGCTTTACTGAATGCATCAGCGTGAATAGTGAACTTCTTTGAAAGTTTACCATTACCCAATACCTTCAATAGCACTCCCTGCTTGCCTTTATGAGCTTTAATTAACCCTTTTTCCACCAAGGAATCTTTGTTAATTACATCATTTGCTTGAAAGGCATCATTAAGTTGCTTCAAATTAACAATAACAAACACATCTTTAAAGTTGTGATTGTTAAATCCACGTTTTGGTAAACGACGGTAAAGAGGCATTTGACCACCTTCAAAACCGATTCGCACATAACCACCAGAGCGTGCTTTTTGACCTTTGTGACCTTTGCCTGATGTACCACCAAGCTTACCGCCACGGCCAACTCTTTTTCTTTTTTTAACTAATGGATTTAACTTATTTAGTTGAAACATTTTGTGATCCAATCATTTCTCGTACTGTTGTTCCTCGTTGATTAGCCAAGACACTTGCAAGTCGTAGTTTTGCTAGCGCATTCAATGTTGCTTTTGCCACATTTTGACGATTTGCAGAACCCAAAGACTTGGCTAGAATATCTTTAACGCCAATTGCTTCCATAATTGCTCGAACTGCACCACCAGCAATAACGCCAGTACCTTTTGCAGCAGCTCTAATCATTACCCTGCTTGCACCATGATTTCCTGTAACATCATACGGAATCGTGGTACCTCTTAGCGGAACAGTAATCATGTGTTTGCGCGCCTTACTCGTTGCTTTAGCAATTGCTAACGAAACTTCTCGGCTTTTACCAATAGCAATACCAATTTGTCCATCTTTGTTACCCGTTACAACCAACGCAGAAAAAGAAAATCTTTTACCACCCTTAGTTACTTTAGTAACTCGATTAACACTTACGACGGTATCGACAAAATTATTGTCTTTATCTTTCCTCTCTATCATTTCAGTAAATCCCGTTTTAGATTATGAATCTAATTAAATTTTTAATCCGCCTTCTCGCAACCCTTCAGATAGTTCCATAACTCTGCCATGATAGAGATATCTACCTCTATCAAATATGACAGTGTTAATTCCCTGTTCTTTTGCTCTTTTTGCAAGCTCAAGACCGATTGATCGCGCAACTTCTTTTTTACTACCAGTTGTAGGTACTTCCAATGAAGAACAACTTACAACAGTTTTGCCCAACTTCATATCTACTATTTGAGCATAGATATGTTTTAAACTTCTAAATACAGAAACCTTTGGGAATTCCAAATTATTTCTTAAAGTTTTTCTAACACGGAGAACTCTTCGTAGCGTTCTTATTTTTTTCTTTTTTTGGACACTCACGGTTTATACCTTCAAATCTAAATTCAGAAAATGTTTTTTATTTATGCAGCTTTTGTTTTACCTGCTTTACGCGCTATAACATCAGTTGCTAATCTAATCCCTGTACCTTTATATGGCTCAGGTGGTCTTAACGCTTTAATCATACTACAAACATGACCCAATAAAAATTTATTGGAAGATCTAAACATAAGTTTTTGACCTGATTTATCGACTTCCAGCGTAACTTCCTTTGGCAAATCGAAAGGAATTTTGTGACTAAAGCCCAAAGAAAATACGATGTTTTGACCTGATAATGCGGCCTTAAACCCTAAACCATTAATGATAACTTCTTTTTCAAATGGCTTATCAGCACCGTTAATTTCATTAGTTAATAACGCTCTATGCAAACCCCAAACACGATTAACATCACGTTGAACATTCTGAGAACTTTTGCCCGTTGTAGGCAACAATAAAAGATTATTATCTTTTATTTGAGCAGATAATACATCTGGCAATACATACACGCCGCTATTTTTTTTGCCTTTAAAATGAACTTCCTGTCCCTTTATTTGAACTTGGACAGTACCAATACCTATAGGCTTTCTACCAATTTTTGACATCCTAAATACCTTTTTACCAGACAGTACAAATAACTTCGCCACCAACACACAAAGTTTCTGCCTTTTTATGACTTATAACACCTTTATTTGTGGTAAGTATAGAAAGACCCAAACCGCTAATTACAGGTTTGATAGCCTGAGAGCCAGTATAGAAACGTCGACTTGGCTTACTAATACGCGTAATTTCATGAATCACTGATTCACCATCAACATACTTAAACAATACTTTTATTGTTTTTTTGCCTGTCTCATCAGTTATAATAACAAAATCACGTATAAAGCCTTCATCTTTTAAAATTTCAGCAATTGCCTGACGCATTTTTGCATAAGGTGCTAATACAAACGGCTTTGAAACAAGTATGCCATTTCTAATAATAGTTAAAAAATTTCCAATAGAGTCTATTGACATTTAAGTCCTTCCATTCCCAATGCTTTTACCAGCTGGTTTTCTTAACACCTGGAAGAAGACCTTCCAAAGCATTCTTTCTGAAACAAATACGACACATCATTACGATTCTCATATAACCACGTGGTCTTCCACAAAGTTTGCAGCGATTTCTATGTCTCACAGCAAATTTTGGAGTTAATTTTGATTTTTCAATCTTTGACTTTTTAGCCATTTAATTTCCTTAATCAACCTATTATTTAGGCCTTGCGAAACGGCATACCAAAACTTTTAAGTAATTCATATCCTTGTTGATCATTACGTGCTGATGTATGTATAGTAATATTCATACCATACAACTTATCAGTCACTTCATAATCGATTTCAGGAAATATAATCCATTCCTTAACACCTAGATTATAACTACCTCTGCCATCTAATTTTGAAGGAACACCTTGAAAATCACGAACTTTTGGTAATGCCAATCCAATTAATCTGTCAAGAAACTCATACATCCTTTTTTTTCGCAAGGTGACCTTAACCCCAATAGGCATACCCTCACGTAATTTAAAACCAGCTATAGATTTCTTTGCTAATGTTTTTACCGGCGCTTGGCCAGCAATTTTAGCAACAATTCCTACAACTTTTTGTAAAACCTTACTATCAGCAACAGCATCTCTAACACCAACATTGAGAACAATCTTTGTTAACTTTGGTATTTCCATGACATTGCCTAAACTAAGCTTTTCTTTTAGTTGAGCACGAATTTCTTTATCATACAACTCTTGGAGTCGCGCCTTGTTCATTCTTATCCTTAACTAACAGTCTGCAAACTTAAAATACTTCTTGACAATTATTGCACATGCGCGCTCTCATACCCTGTTCCAACATCTTGGTATTAACACGGCATGCAGTTTTGCATGAGCTGCACATAGGCATAACATTAGACAAAGCAATGAATGTTTCTTCTTTTTTAATTGAAGACGTTTCACCTTGTTTGCGTGCCTTAGCATGTCGAGTAGCAATAGCAACACCTTTAACCATCACTTTATTTTTTTTAAAACATAAAGCAATGACAGTACCCTTTTTGCCTCGATCTTTTCCTGCTAACACAACTACTGTGTCATTCTTTTTAACACGTGCCATCATAATACAAATATCCTTACAAAACTTCTGGAGCCAAAGAAACTAATTTTGTATAGCCTCTTGCTCTTAATTCACGAGCAACAGGACCAAATACACGTGAGCCAATCATTTCTTCATCTTTTATGATAACAGCAGCATTATCACCAAAACGAATATAGCTGCCATCATCACGACGATGAGCTTTTTTTGTTCTCACTATAACCGCAGTTACAATATCACCTTTTTTAACCAGGCCACCTGGAATTGCTTTTTTTACTGAGCAAATAATTTTATCACCTAAAAAAGCAAACCTTTTACGTGTACTTCCAACAATATGGAAACAACACAACTCTTTTGCTCCGGAATTATCAGCTACGTCTAAATAAGACTCTTTTTGAACCATGACAATCTACCTTACTTATTGATTAACCGCATGTGCTGGAATAACACGAGCTAGGTACATACATTTTGTTTTAGAAACAGGACGACCTTCGTAAAATTCAACAACATCACCGACACTTGCTAACTCTTTTTCATCATGCACTTTATAATTTTTAGACTTATGCATAGTTTTATGAAAAACCGGATGATTGTAAGTTCTTACCATTTTAACAACGACAGTTTTATCCATCTTGTCTGATATAACTTCACCAACGAAAGTCCGAATCTGTTTTTTTTCTTTTTTTTCCATATGTACCATAACTTTTATGCCTTAATTGTAGTTGCTTTATGTTCTACATGCTGAATATATGTCGACACCCGAGCAATGTTTTTTCTAAGTTTTTTAAATTGAGAACAATCTTTAACATGCGATGTCGACGCATTTAACTTTAACCCAAAAAGATCGCGCCTAAATGCTTCAAGCTTTTCTTTAAGCTCTGAAACAGTTGACTGTTTAAACGTTTCTTTTAATTTGGTTATTTTCATAATAAGTCACTCATCGATTAAAATTGCACTTCTTGATCTTTTTTTACAAACTTTACTTTCATGGGAAGCTTGTATGCAGCTGAACGTAAAACCTTACGAGCTTCAACTTCACTCAATCCGCTCACCTCACAGATAAGACGCCCACGTTTTACTACTGAAACCCATACCTCTGGATTACCCTTACCTTTACCCATACGTGTTTCCGCAGGTTTTTTGGTAACAGGCTTATCTGGAAATACTCGCAAAAAAAGCGATCCTACTTTTTTTAAACTACGAGATACAGCAACACGCATCGATTCAATTTGCTGAGCTGTCAACCAAAATGGCTCCATGGCCTGCAGTCCATATTCACCAAAATGAACTGTTTTTGCTCCCTTGGATATACCTTTTCTGGTTCCTCGTTGCACTTTTCTATATTTTGTCTTTTTTGGCATCAACATGATTTATTCTTTCATCCAATTATCAAACTTGCTGATATTCGCCTTTGCAAATCCAAACCTTAATACCAATTTTACCATAGGTTGTTAAAGCAGCTGCAACACCATAATCAATATCAGCTCGCAATGTATGTAAAGGAATAGATCCAACACGAGTCCATTCAGTACGCGCTATTTCTGCTCCATTTAAACGACCCGCACAACAAACTTTAATACCTTTTGCACCAGCTTTCATGGCAGAAAGAGCAGCTTTCTTCATAGCTTTTTTATAGCTACCTCTCTTTTCCAACTGATCAGCTATGCTTTTAGCTACAATAGTTGCATCTAATTCAGGTGTTTTAATTTCTTGTACAGAAATTTCAACGTTACTTTTTTTTAATTTAGTAACAAGCTGATTGCGTAAAAAATCAATTTCTTGACCTCTTTTACCAATAACAGCTCCGGGACGAGCAGAATGTATGACAATTCTAACATTATCGCCAGCTTTTTCAATTTCAATACGAGAGATTTCAGCTTTTTCTAACGAACTATTTAGAAAGTTTCTAATTTCTAAATCTTCTAGTGCAAGCTTACCGTAAGAATTTCGCGAAAACCAACGCGCATCCCAATCTCGATAAACACCTAATCTAAATCCTATCGGATGAACTTTTTGACCCACCGTTAAGCCTCTTTCTTTTTCTCAATAGATTCAACAATAACACTCATGTGACTCAACCGTTTCCTTTGAGGATTAGCTCGACCCATCGCACCTGGCTTAAAATAACGAAATATAGGCCCTTGGTCAATGCGAATCTCTTTAACCACTAAATGGTCTGCCTCAAAATTCCCCAACTGCAATGCGTTAGCTGCAGCTGATTGTACAACCTTTTGAAGTGGCATAGCCTTTTGCAAAGCGCATGTGGAAAGCCAATTCAAAGCATATTGAACATTTTTTCCGCGAATAACATCCGCCAGCGGTCTCAATTTATACGGAGAGTAACGAATAAATTTAGCTTTCGCTATATACTGCTTAGATTTTTCAATCATGGTTTCAAAACCTCGAATTAAACTTAAGATGCAATTCAAATGTCGTTTACTTACTTAAATTTTACCTTAATTGTTGCAACGTGGCAACTATGATTATATATTAATCGTCTTTTGCAGGGGCAGTTGCTCCAGCTTGACGCTGACCACTATGAAGTCTGAATGTTCTAGTTGGAGAAAACTCACCTAAATAATGACCAACCATGTTTTCTGTTACAAACACAGAAATAAACTTCTTACCATTATGTACCGCTAGGGTTAAACCAACAAATTCAGGCGTAACCATACTTCTGCGCGACCACGTCTTAATCACGTCGCGCTTACCACTTTCCCTAACCTTATTAACCTTTTCCAGCAATGCTGGCTGTACATAAGGCCCTTTTTTGGCTGATCTTGTCATTCGTTCTGTACCTCATTGTCACAATCAACAAACTATCTATTTCTTGCGCCGTTTTAAAATCAAAGGGTTTTTACGTGTTCTTGTTCTGGTACCCTTACATCCCTTGCCCCATGGGGTCATAGGATGAGAACCAGATTTTGAACGACCTTCACCACCACCATGAGGGTGATCAACTGGGTTCATAGCCATACCACGAACATGAGGCCTAAACCCTCTATGACGAGTCCTGCCTGCTTTACCCCAACTAATATTTTTAAAATCAGCATTGCTCAACACACCAACGGTAGCCCAACAATCACCAAGCACCATACGAATTTCTCCAGATGGCATCTTAAGCGTTACGTGTTCTCCACTCTTTGCAACTAATTGCGCCGAAGTACCTGCTCCGCGAGCAAACTTGCCGCCAGAACCGGGGGTAATTTCAATATTATGAACTAAAAAACCAGAAGGTATATTTTTTAAAGGTAAGCAATTACCAGTTTTAGCTTCCGCAGTTGCGCTCGCTATCACGGTATCACCGACTTTTAACCCATCAGGCATTAATATATATTTTTTAGCACCATTCAAGAACGAAATTAATGCAATTCTCGTATTACGATTAGGATCGTATTCGACTGCAATAATTTTTCCTTCAATATCACGCTCAGTACGCTTGAAATCAACCATACGATATTTTTGCGCTGCGCCACCACCACGATATCTTATGGTGATTCTACCGTAGGCGTTTCTTCCGCCGCTTTTTTTCAATCCGACAACCAAGCTCTTTTCTGGCTTTTTCTTCGTCAGATCACTTGTATCAATAAATGTTTGAAAGCGTAAAGAAGGATTTCTTGGCCTTCTACTTACTATTGTCATTTGGTTAACCCCTCATCACTCAGCCAAAGTCTCTTTTTGACTTTTTGTTTTATTCTCTTGAGACATCACACCGGCACCAGTTTGATCCAGCAGATCAAGAGAATATCCTTCTGCTAGGGTAACAAACGCTTTTTTGACCAAGGAACCTTGTACAACGCGTTTATTCACTTTTTTGTTTTTGCCTTTACGAATTGTAATATTAACGCTTTTCACTTTTACATCAAATAACTTCTCTAAAGCTTCTTTGACAAGTGGTTTATTCGCATGTGGATGAACTTTCAACACAAGCTTTTTGCGCAGTCTATTTAATTCTTGGGCTTTTTCAGTAATTACTGGCCCTAAAATAACATCATATATTGTTAAATCCATCTGCCAACCATTTCTTTAAAGTGGTCAAGGTCTTTTTTAAAGACTACCCAGTTTTCGCCTTGCGTTAAATCAAATGCATTGGCCTGATCATAAAATAATATTCTTGTATTGGGAATATTAATAAATGATGCATATGTAAGCGCATCATTAACTGGCATAAATATAGTTACTTTATTTTCATTTAATTTTGCATTTTTTAATACATCGTATGCAAAACGCGTTTGAGGCTTATCTCCAGACAATGAAAAATCTAAATAGGCGACCCTGCCTGCATCCAATTGATTGAAAGCTATTGCACCTAAAACTGATTTTTTCAAACTCTTAGAAACTTTCAATGTTCTTACGCGTGGTTGTGGTCCAAAAGTAACACCACCTTTACGCCATAAAGGCGAACGCGCAGACCCCGCACGAGCGCGACCTGTACCTTTTTGTTTCCAAGGTTTTCTGTTCGAAAATGCAACCTCTGAACGATCTTTACAACCAACAGTACCTTGGCGCCAATTTTGCATTAATGCGCGTATCCAGATTGAAAAACCAACCATAGATATGCCCTTTTTTGGCGCCGCAAGTCCCAACTGTTCAGCCGAAAGCGTCTCATGCGATGTCGCTACTTTACTTTTTGCTTTTGTTATCTTTTGCTTAGTCATAATTTACCTATGCTTTCCTGACAAAAACTAAAGAACCTGATTTCCCAGGCACTGAACCTTTTACCAAGACAATATGTGCATCACGCTCAATCTTAACAACGCTAAGACCTTTCATGACAATTTTCTCAACGCCCATATGACCAGGTAATTTCTTACCTTTAATAACACGACCACGGGATCTCATGAAACTCATACCGCCAGGAGCTCTACCCATGGTATCACCATGACTTCCCGGTGGACCATTAAAATCATGTCGACGAATAACACCTTGAAACCCAGAACCTTTGGTGGTTCCCGTAACGTTGACATATTCATCTTCAGCCAATTGCGTATAGAAATCAGCGGGTTTGCCCACCTCAATATCAGCAACCTCTGCCATATCAACTTCTTTTAAGAAAACAAAATGTTTTTTCGTCTTCTTAAGCCAATCGGCAGAAAATGGTTGCGCAACATAACGATCTCTTGGCAATCCTATTTGAACGGCTGAATAACCATCGCGCTCTTTTGTTTTTATTTGAGTTATTACCCAACTAGAAACATCAATCGCGGTAACCGGAACTACTTTACCCTTAACGAATAACTGGGTCATTCCTACTTTCTTTCCCCAAAATTCTTTTGTCATTGAATGACCTTTCTCGCGCTACTTAATCTCAACATCAACACCAGAAGATATATTCAGTTTCATGAGCGCATCCATAGTTTTATCCGAAGGAGCAACAATATCCAAAATACGTCTATGGGTCGTTAATTCGAACTGCTCTCTAGATTTTTTATCTATATGAGGAGATCTCAATACAGTAAAACAACGTTTTTTATTTGGTAATGGAACAGGTCCCATAAGCTGAGAGCCTGTTCTTTTTGCTGTTAAAACTATTTGTTTAACCGCTTTGTCCAATAACCGATGGTCATAAGATCTCAGCGTTAAGCGAATCCTCTGTTTCTTCATAAAAACGTATCCTATTCGATAATTTCGGTAACAACACCAGATCCAACAGTTCTACCGCCTTCACGAATAGCAAAACGCAAGTCTTTATCCATTGCTACATTCGCAATTAATTCAACAGAAAGATCAACGTTATCACCAGGCATAACCATTTCACGACCCGCAGGCAAGGTTACTACACCAGTAATATCTGTTGTTCTAAAATAAAATTGCGGTCTATAACCAGTAAAGAATGGGCTATGACGTCCGCCTTCATCTTTGCTCAAAATATAAACTTTACATTTAAATTTTGTATGCGGAGTAATTGAACCGGTTTTGGCAATAACCATACCACGTTCAATATCTTCTTTTTTGGTACCGCGAAGTAAAAGACCCACGTTATCACCAGCTTGAGCATCGTTCAGAATTTTTCTGAACATCTCAACACCAGTTACGATAGTTTTCTCTTTTTTACCAAAACCAACGATTTCAACTTCTTCGCCGACTTTAACTTTACCTTGCTCAATTCTACCAGTAGCAACGGTTCCGCGACCAGAAATTGAAAATACTGATTCAACTGGCATAAGGAATGGTTTATCAATATCACGAGGAGGTAAAGGAATAGATGCGTCTACAGCATCCATTAATCTTTGAATTGATGGTTCGCCTAGATCGCCCGGATCACCTTCAAGTGCTTTTAACGCAGATCCACGAATTACCGGAATTTTATCACCCGGGAAATCATATTTCTTTAAAAGATCTCTGATTTCTTCTTCGACCATATCGATCATTTCAGGATCATCAACCATGTCACACTTATTAAGATACACAACTAAAGCAGGAACGTTAACGTTCTTTGCCAAAACAATGTGCTCACGAGTTTGAGGCATCGCACCATCCGCTGCTGAAACAACAAGGATCGCGCCATCCATTTGAGCTGCACCGGTGATCATGTTTTTAACATAGTCAGCGTGACCTGGACAATCAATGTGCGCATAGTGACGATTTTCTGTTTCATACTCAACATGTGAAGTGGAAATAGTAATACCACGTGCTTTTTCTTCTGGAGCAGCATCGATTTGATCGTATGCTCTTGCTTGAGCTAAACCTTTTTTTGCAAGATATTTAGTGATCGCTGCAGTTAAGGTTGTCTTACCATGATCAACGTGACCAATAGTACCTATATTTAGATGGGGCTTTTTACGTTCAAATACATCTCTTGCCATCGTCGTGTCTCCTAACAAATACAAAAATAATAATAATTGTTCTTATTTCTTTTCTTAAATAACTATTTCTTTGAAACTATTGCTTCTACAACATTCTTTGGAACTTCTCTATAACATTCAAATTCCATCGAATAGCTCGCTCGTCCCTTACTCATTGAACGAAGAACGGTTGAATAACCAAACATCTCTCCCAATGGAACCTCAGCAGCAATAATTTGCTTGTCACCCTTGGCATCCATACCAAGAATTCTTCCTCTGCGTGAATTCAAATCACCCATCACATCACCCATATATTCATCGGGCGTATCAACCTCAACCTTCACAATAGGCTCAAGTAATACCGGTGATGCTTTTGCCATCGCAGACTTAAATGCCAACAAACATGCAAACTTAAACGCAATTTCTGAAGAGTCAACATCATGATAAGAACCATCGGTCAACGTTCCGCGAATATCAACAACCGGGTATCCACCCAAGATACCAGCAGTTACAGCTTCGTCGAAGCCTTTTCTAACACCTGGAATAAATTCCTTAGGTATAGATCCACCAACAACCTTGTCGACAAACTCATTACCCTTACCGCGCTCAAGTGGTTCGAATGTCATCCACACATGACCATATTGACCCTTACCACCAGATTGCTTAATAAACTTACCTTCAGCTTCTGCAGCTTTTTGAATAGTTTCTTTGTAAGCAACCTGCAATTTACCCTGAACAACTTCAACTTTGTGATCAGTACGTAAACGGTCAACAATAATCTCAAGGTGCAGTTCACCCTGACCAGCAATTTCCGTTTGTCCCGTCTCTTCATTAAAAGTAAATCTAAAAGATGGATCTTCTTGCATCATTTTACGTAACGCTAAGCCCATCTTTTCATAATCACCTTTATTTTTTGGTTCAACAGAAGACGAGATAACAGTAGGCGGTATATCAATTTTTTCAAGAGCAATTACATGACCCTCATCACACAAAGTATCACCAGTGATAGCATCCTTAACACCGATAACCGCAGCAATATCGCCAGCCGCTACCGATTCAATTTCTTCACGCTTATTGGCATGCATCTTAACCAAACGACTCACACGTTCTTTAGAGCGTGTTCGCACGTTATATACATATGATCCGGCCTTTAATTCGCCAGAATAGACACGAATAAAGTTAAGAACACCCACAAAAGGATCTGTCATAATTTTAAACACTAAAGCCGAAAATGGCGCCTTTGGATCAGCGGCCCTTTCAAGTTCTTCACCAGTTTCAGGAGAAATCCCCTTAATCGGAGGTACATCAAGTGGTGATGGCAAATAATCAACAACTGCATCCAACGCTAATTGCACGCCCTTGTTTTTAAAAGCTGAACCACAAAAGGCTGGCGTAATTTTTCTCATTAAAACGCCTTTGCGAAGAGCCGTTTTAATTTCATCAAGCGGAATATCTTCACCATTGAGATATCTATCAGCCATTGAATCACTAAAATCACACGCCGCTTCTACAATTTTTGAGCGCAGCTCTTCAACTTTATCTTTAAATTCGGCAGGGACATCTTGCCACACAATATCAATACCCATATCACCCTGGAACGTTGCCATTCTTCGAGTCAGAACATCAATGATACTTATGAAATTTTCAGACGCACCGACCGGAATTTGCATAGCGATAGCATTTGCACGTAACTTATCGTTAACGTCCGCAACTACTCTAAAATAATCCGCACCCGTACGATCAAGTTTATTTACAAAAATAACACGCGGCACCTTATATCGATTAGCTTGACGCCACACCGTTTCAGATTGCGGCTGCACACCAGCGACACCACAAAAGACCGCTATAGCACCATCAAGTACGCGCAATGAGCGACCAACCTCGATGGTGAAATCAACGTGACCAGGAGTATCAATAATATTAATCTGATAGTCTTTCCAAACACAAGTCGTTGCAGCAGACGTGATCGTAATACCACGCTCACGTTCCTGCTCCATCCAATCCATGACGGTTTCACCCTCATGAACCTCACCAATCTTGTGAGAAACACCGGTATAAAAAAGTATGCGCTCCGTGACAGTCGTCTTGCCTGCATCAATATGAGCCGCAATACCTATATTTCTATATTTTTCTAAGGGATACTTACTCATTGCTTACCTTCAATTACCAAGCGAAGTGCGAGAATGCGCGATTTGATTCTGCCATTCTGTGTACATCTGTCTTTTTCTTAACCGCAGCGCCACGACCCTCATAGGCATCCAACATCTCATGAGCAATTCTTTTGCCCATAGTTTTATCTGAACGAGAATGAGCAGCATCAATAAGCCAACGCATAGCTAAAGCACGAGCCCTATATGGATTAACTTCCACCGGTACTTGATAAACGCTACCGCCGACACGTCTTGCACGAACTTCAATAACAGGCATAATTTGTTCAAACGCCTTATTAAATAAAGCCATCGCTTTCTCTTGATCGCCCTTTGATTTGCTAATTAAAATATCAATAGCATCATACACTACTTTATAAGCAATGCTTTTTTTGCCACATACCATAACTACATTGACGAACTTTTGAATTAGCTGTGAACCATAACGTGGATCCGCGCCAATTTCTCGTCTATATTCTGATTTTTTATGCCTAGGCATACACTAATCCTTGTCTAATCTTATTTTTTAGATTTTGTTGCAGGTTTTGTTCCAGTTTTTGCAGCTGTCTTACTTTCACGCTTCGCACCATATAGTGAACGCGATTGCTTTCTGCCTTCAACGCCGGAACAGTCGAGTGCTCCACGAACAATGTGATATTTAACACCTGGCAAATCTTTTACTTTACCACCACGTACCAACACCACAGAGTGCTCCTGCAAATTGTGGCCTTCACCACCAATATAAGCAGTTACCTCAATCCCCGTAGAAAGCTTAACACGCGCAACTTTACGTAACGCAGAGTTAGGTTTTTTAGGAGTTACCGTAAACACACGAGTACATACACCGCGTGCCTGAGGAGCTCCCTTTAATGCAGGGCATTTTGACTTATATTTTACCTTTATTCGTCCGAAACGACACAATTGATTTATTGTAGGCATAGTACAAAAGTCCTACCTTCTTTATTATTAGTTATGAAATTAACCTTAAAAACCTTAAATGAAACCCCTATTTTTTCTATACAACCAAAGAAAAAACGGATGAAAGTTATTAGTATTTTACCCTTTTTGATAATTTTTTCAAGATAAACCAGAAAAAAGCTTCGATGTCGACTTTAAATGGGTACAGTTTTTATTTTTTTGACAATACTCACCTTAAAAAGTCAGTTTTCAACTATACATTTTTCTCACCAAACAAGCAACTAATTTTGCGCCGCGCCAAACAGTTAATCAGATGCATCTTGCTATTACCATATATTTAAGGGTACACTAACCTTCAGTTACAAATTACCATCAGTATCAAATTAACAACTCATGAGGAGTTTTTACATGATTAAATCGTTATTGTCTTTATCTCATTCCCTATGGTTCATCATAGCGGGAATAGTTGGCCTTGGGTTCGTTATAACGTTTCACGAACTTGGCCATTTTTTAGTTGCCAAACTATTTGGCATGCGCGTACAAACATTTTCAATCGGATTCGGTCCACAGATTATAAGCAAAAAAATCGGCCAAACAGAGTTCTCCATCTCGGCCATACCTTTAGGCGGCTATAATGATTTTTCTAGCCCAGAAGGCAAAGAACATGATGAGTTTTCACTTGTTGCAAGACCATACTATCAAAAACTTCTGGTGATAGCTGGCGGCATTACCTTTAACATCATATTGGCCTATATGATTTTTACGTTACTTTTTATGGCTGGCATGCCTTCCACCCCCATGCTACCAAACAACTCTTTGCCGACCATCAGCAAAGTCGAACCAAACTCACCGGCCGATAAAGCCGGATTACAAGTTGGCGACACGATACTGGCAATTAATGGCCAAACGATTAATAACAACACCAAACAACTTCTTGAAACTATCCAATCTTTGCCTGACCAAGAAGCAACACTACTCATTGAGCGTCACAACTCGCCGGAAACAATGACCATAACTTTTGGATCGCAAAAACATTTAGGCAAAACGCTCGGAATGATGGGCACCCAATTCACCCTCACGCCACTAGCAGGCAAACCAATACTAGAATCAATACAAGAAGGCGTCTTGCTGACCAATAAATACCTTGCTGATACTTTTTACGCGTTCAAATATATCATTTCATCATGCGATACAAGCAAGCTATCTGGACCACTCACCATATTTGCGGTCACCTCAAAAGGGGCTGAGCAAGGCATAAAAATCTTCTTCCTATTTTTGGCTATAATAAGCATAAATTTAGCGATCCTAAATCTTATTCCTTTGCCAATCTTGGATGGCGGCCAAATCCTATTTTATACCATTGAAGCAATTGCTCGTCGCCCTATACCCGATCGTATTCGTGAATACATTTTTATTGGAACATGGATCGGCTTTCTTCTTTTGACCATCTACCTTACCGGACAGGATATTATGCGTCTAACGGGCAATTATTTGCAGCCTATCCTGAAACTCTTTGGATTAGGAAAATAAACGATTTAAATTTAGACGTGAAAAAGGGCAAGCTTTTAATTGGCTTGCCCTTTTTCATTTCTAAATCTAATAATGGTAGTTTAAGCTACATCTGCTGCAGCTTCCGCTTGCATCTCTTTAGCTATTTGAGCTATATGAGGATGAGACGGTCCGGCATACACTCTTAGTTTTCGCAACTGATAACGGCTTAAAATGTTTTTTGGCAACATTCTTTTAACCGCTAACATAATTATTTCTTCTGGATGTCTTTCACGCTTTTGCTCAGCAGTTAACTCTTTCAAGCCGCCAATCCAGCCACTGTACGTTTGATAAATCTTATCTTTCCACTTATTACCCGTCAATACAATCTTTTCTGCATTGACCACAATGATGTAATCACCTGAATCAGTATGTGATGTATAATAAGCTTTATCTTTTCCACGCAACCTATTGGCTATTTGGGTAGCTAAACGCCCCAACACTTGACCTTGCGCATCCAGCACGTGCCATTCAGGATCTCTTGCTTCTTTTTTTAGAAAGAAAGCGCTATTCATATCGTTCATATAAACCTTTTCGAACTTAAACTACTTCTTGAATTTTTTATTAAAATAACGAACGGAAACTTAAAGATAAATGTAAAGGAAAAATAGCGTTAGGTCAAATAGATAATTGACAAAAAACCCTAAAGAATGCCATAAATATCTCCATGATTACAGATTCATCCCTTAATAAATCACTTTAAGCCCTCCATGGCCAATACTATTTTTTCAAGCTTTTAATGCTTGGTTATGATAAGTTTTATTTCTGACTTTGATGATTTCAGATAAACCTGTCCCCCAATGGGGAAAGTAATCATTGGGCTGGTGTGTCCCAAATCAACATCCGCGATTATGGGAATATCGCGCAACTCTTTTTTATCTGTGATGATTGTACGCAATATTGATTGTGTCATTTTGCTTTGCTTCTGAAATCTACCAAAAACTATGCCTTTAACCTCTTTGAAGTCTGGCAACAACAGTAAGGATTGCAGATCCCTATCAACATGGTGCGGCTCTGACTCAGAATCTTCCTCGATAAATAAAATTGAATTTTTCAAAGAAGGAAAATATTCTGTTCCTTGCAAGCCTTTAAATGTGACTAGGTTTGCGCCAATAATGGTTCCTGACGCCTCTCCATGATTTATAGCGTACCATCCTTCATTGTTTATTCGAGTGCGCTCTTCTTGATCTATATACCATGCATCGTCCGACCATGCAGAACTTGGAACAATATCTATGGGGTCACCTGAGAACAAACATTTTTTGAAGTAGTCCAATGTATAGTCAAAATATAGCTTTTGACCAAACGTCGAATAATGTGGCCCTGAATAATTCACCAGGCCAGTTTTGGTATATAGTGCATTGTTTAAAGCAGTAATATCGGAGTATCCACAAAAAATTTTAGGATTGTTTTTTATAAGGCCCCAATCAATGTATTTCAATAATTGATTGCTATTAAATCCACCAATAACGGTTAAAATTGCTTTGATGTCAGGATTTCCAAAAGCCCAATGAAGATCTTCTATTCTACTTTGTATGCTTGAAGAACCGAACGCATCGATTTCAGCGATGTTTTTTCCAAAAACAAGTTTTAACCCAAGCTGGGCAAATCGTTGATGCGCTATATTGACTGTTTCTGGCGATAAAATTGCAGATGACATGGATGGTGCAATTATTGCTATAGAATCACCATGCTTTAATTTTGAGGGATATATTGTTTGCATCTTGCTCCAAACATACGCTTATTTAGAATTTGTTTGAGAAATCTTTAGCTAAAATGGTAGCCTAAAAAAGAATGTTGTACCATCTAATAAGTTAAAAAACAGAAAAATTTAAATTTCATGCAAGAATCCATGAAGACAAAAATATTACTTTTCTCCTTTTTATTGGCAACAGCTTCATCTCAAACTATCGCAAATATAAGCATACATGAAGCACCACAACAAAGTCCCGGGTTTTTGTTGTGGCATACCAGTACCAGTTGGCGACGTGTAATCGAACAATCTTTACAAGAGTACAATCTCACGCATCCCCAATTTGTGGTTTTGGCAACACTGGCCTGGTTAACGCAAAAAGGAAATCGAGTAACGCAAGCAGAAACCGGGCACACTGCAGGACTTGACCCCAACACAACATCACAAATATTACGGGGGCTTGAAGCAAAAAAATATATTGAACGAGTCAGACCGGACGATAAAAGTAAAAATCCAATTTTGACACCGCTCGGTTCAAAGATTTTAAAGATTGCGTTACCAGCGGTTGAAAAAGCGGATGCGAACTTTTTTGTATCTTTGCAATCTCAAGAGTTAGAAACGTTGGTATCTTTATTTCAAAAATTGGTTCCCCAAAAAATGAAAATAAAATAATGTTTGACTCTGACGCAACGTTATACCCTATTATTTTTGGTAAGGAGTAAAATTATGGCTAAATGGTACGCAAAAGAGATTGGCATGTTGACGGGAGTTTCCGTGCGCACGCTCCATCACTATGACAAAATTGGTTTGCTCAAACCTTCTTTGCGACTATCAAATGGCTATCGTTTGTACGCCGAGGCTGATCTGTTGAAATTACAACAGATTGTTGCATTAAAGTTTTTTGGTTTAAAGCTTGCCGATATCAAAAAGTTGATACTGGGCAAAGCAAATACGATCGAACAGCTTGAGCTACACCGCGCGTTGTTAAACAAGCAAGTATCGAACTTGCACCGTGCGGCCGAGATGCTTGATGCGATAATTACTGATGTAAAAAATACCGGATCGGTCGATTGGAAAAACATTATTAACCTAATAGGAGTATACCACATGACACAAGATCTTAAAAAAACATGGGCCGGCCAAGTATATAGCGACAACCAGCTCAAACAGTTCGCTGAACTTAAACAACAGTATACACCAGAACAAAATGAGGCAATCGCCCAAGAGTGGGTTACGTTGATCAAACAGGTGAAAAATAACCTCGACCAAGACCCTAAGGGCCCTATTGCCAAACAATTGGCCCAAGAATGGATTGACTTAACTGATAAATATTATGGATCTTATACTGAATTGCGGGATGCGACATGGCTTGCATATAAGCACAATAAAATTCCCAAAGCACCTTTTGATAAAGCGATGTGGGATTTTATTGAAGCGGCATGCAAAGCTCATGACATAAAACCAAAATCGTGGTAAAATTGCAGCATGTTGAAACAAAATAATTTAAATTTTATGCAAGGATTCATGATGACGAAAATATTGTTTTTCTCTCTTTTATTAGTAACATCTGCATCTCAAATTATCGCAGGCGAAAGCACGACCTGGGAGAACAAAACAACTGATGCGCAACCTACGCCTTCTTTACAAGAAACAATTGCTACACAAGCAACATCAACGGATAGCAAAAAGTTTTCTGAATCAACAAGCGATGCACTTAACAACAAAAATGCACCAGCAGACTCTTTTGACCGTCTACCAGCCGATTCCTCTATACGTGATATTTGTACAAAAGAAGGGCGTAATTGTCTAGATTGTACAGAATTAGCCCTGTTACTTTCCTTGACGCCAACTCCGCAAAAGCAAAATCTACAAAACCAGAGAAATATGATTAATTGTTATGTCAAAAGGATTTGCGCTAAAAGAAACTTATCAGGACCCAAAACCCTTGGTGAAATGTTTACCGTGCAAAAATCTTTTAATTGGAAACTCATCGAAAAAAATATCGTGCAACTGGACTACCCACAACCACAAGTTGCTATTTCTATCCTTGGGCAGGATGATGAACCGGTAGTAAGAGATAATCAATAAAAATGGGCGAGTATTTTTAAATCTAAAAGCACTCGCCCATTAAATTATCAGCAAAACAAATCAAACCAATTCAGTATATTTACGCGTATTGCCTTTACTCAAAGCAACAGGATATTTTTGTTCATTTTTAAGCATCTTATTTTCAAGAGCTTTGCTTAGGTCAATGTTATGTTGCCAGGAGAGTTGCAGTAACCAATACAAAACATCTGCCGTTTCATCTTGCACAGCCTCTCTTTTTTGTTCAAGTTTTTGTATTGACGATGGTCCATCAGACCATAAAAATAGTTGCAATAACTCTGCAGCTTCAATAGAAAGCGCATTGCAAATTTCTTTTGGTGAGTGAAATTGTTCCCAACTTCTCTGTTTGGTAAATTCTTGTACGCGAGTTTTTAATGCATCGAGAGTAGTTGCTGAATCGTTCATACAATATTCCTAAAAGATGATTTATATAAAATTAATTTTGATAGAAAAATTTTCAACCGGCACTTCACGCGCTCATTAATGAAGCTATTTCCAAAAGAAGAATTCGAGCGGGATACGAGCACAGCCAAAGAGTTTAGATTACTATGGCACAACCTCACGGATCAGTCAAAAAATAGAACTTGTAATTGACAGAAAACCCTAAACAATGCTATAAATATCTCCATGATTACACATTCATCCCTCAACAAATCATTCGCGCCCCCCACCGACTACAAAAAAAAGCCCTAGGGGCTTTCATACTTTTTCTCTTGCAAAATACCTCATACATCTGATTAAATTAAACACAGTAACCCTATTACCTTAAAATTAAGGATCATCATGCATACTAGTTGGCTCGTCATCGTCCCTCCCTGCATTGTTTTAGTTTGCGCTTTCATAACCCACAAACTGAATATTTCACTTTTACTTGGCATAGCAGTTGGTGCCTGTATTGCCACCAACTTTTCATTACACGAGGGATTGGTGCTGGCAAGCAAGCGAATAGTATCCACCATAAGCGATCCGGAAAACATCTATCTCTACGGCTTTTTATTTGTAATCAGCGTTATTATAGTATTGCTGAACCGCACAGGCGGTGCATTTGCGTTTGCAACAGCGTTAACCAAAAGACTTCGTTCAAAACGAATGGTCGAGACTTCGTCCCTTTTGCTTTCATTAACCTTATTTATAGACGATTATTTAAACGGACTTACCGTTGGCTACGTTATGCGGCCCATAGCTGATCGCTTTTCTATTGCCCGCGTGAAACTTGCTTTTCTCGTACAGGCAATGACCAGTCCTGTCGTCATCCTTGCGCCAATTTCAAGCTGGGGAGCTGCCATCACTGGCGCACTGGAACAAGCCGGCATAACGGGACAAGGAACACTGAATGTTAAAATAGTTGGCGATCCATTTTTCATTTACCTTGAAGCCATCCCCTATATTTTTTATTCATTCATCATCATCGCATCAACCTGGTTTATCGTACTGGCCAAAATATCTTTTGGGTCGATGCATGAGCA
>Ga0206866_1003_pt2 | contig 40812 bp, 48 predicted proteins | sample Alteio_BWOrgCont_40_FD_152626 | JGI IMG/M metagenome (GOLD analysis project Ga0206866, IMG submission 152626) | Enriched cells from forest soil in Barre Woods Harvard Forest LTER site, Petersham, Massachusetts, United States -... | ecosystem: Environmental > Terrestrial > Soil > Temperate forest >... | reverse complement strand
TGCCATAACTAATGAAAGGCAAACCAATGCCTTTTGTTGGTGCAAGGCCGGTGATCACCGCCAAATTAATGACCGCTTGAAGACTTATCACGGTGATAAGTCCCAGCGTTGCAAGCATGGAATAACTGTCTTTCAGTTGCCACACAATCTTGATGCCAAAATAAAGAAATAGCACATACAGCGATACGATGAATGAAGATCCTACAAAACCAACTTCTTCGGCAATAATAGAAAAAATAAAGTCAGTGTGTTGCATAGGCAAATAAAAGAACTTTTGTTTTGATTGCGAAATGCCAAGTCCCCACAAGCTACCAGATCCTATCGCGATTAATGATTGTATGATTTGGAAACCCGCGCCCTGCGGATCGGCCCAAGGATCTAAAAATGTGGCGATTCTTTTTAGTCTATATGGCTGAAAAAGAATGAGTGCAATCGCTGCTGGAATAATGGCCGCAATAGCAATCAACATGTGCTTGAGTTGAAACTGCGCAATAAAGCACATGATCATTGCGGTGACAAATAATGTTACCGTTAACCCAAAGTCTGGTTGTTTGAGTAATATGACGCATGTTGTAACAAGGATGATCAAAAGGGGAATGTAGGTGTGCGACAATGAAGATGATTTGTGTGCTTTTTTTTCTAGAAAATAAGCCAAATAAAGTATGAGTGATATTTTTAATAGTTCGCTTGGCTGAAAACCAAAACCACCTAAGTTCAACCAGCGGCTTGAGCCGTGGATGCGTTGAGAAAGCATCGGCACAAATGTCATGGCTGTTAGGACCAACGATCCGAAAAAAAAGAGTGGCGTGCATTTTTTGATAAAATTAAGCGGCAATGTGCGTGCAACACCAAGCACGATGAGTCCTAACGCTAGGCCGACAAATTGCTTTGCAACAAAGTAATATGATGCGCCAAACTTTTCCATGGCGTACACAGAGCTTGATGAATAGATAAAAATAAGTCCTATGATAGTTAGCATTGCTGCTATGACAAGCATAATGCGAAGATCGAGGCGAATCTGTTTTTTGGTGGTGATCATGGTGACTTTCAAATTTTATTGAGGCATGTTGTTTCAGATGTATAGAGCCTAATATTGTTTGTATTACGGTGTCAATGTATGTACAACAATATTGTTCGATGTAGCTCGTTAATCAATCAATTTTATTGGGGGATTGCTTATTTAATGGCGTTGTTTTTTGTTCGTCAAAATCTGTTTGTGATATCTCAGCCCTTAGTCGAGCCCTGATAAACTCCCTGACGAGATCAAATTCCGGCTTTAGCGCTTCATATTCTTTTCTTAACTCTGGATTTTTTAATGCGTTTTTTTTGAATGTTTTAAAGTCTGGTCTTTTTTTGTTCATTTTTTTCACCCTTATTACTTCTGCAGCTCACTAACTAATTTCTTAAAGTGTGCACCGCGCTCTGTATAATCTTTGTATAAATCATAACTTGATCCAGCGGGTGATAATACAATTTGGTCACCGGTTTGCATGTCGCGCACGGCGGCGTTTACTGCCGCATCAAGCGTTTCGTAACTTTCAGCGGCAATTGTATGCGCAGTGCACATGGCGTACAAAGATTGCGCTTCTGCACCAAAACAGTACATCTTTTTGACCTCATTTTTTATCTGCTCGACAAAGGGACTCCTGTCAACACCTTTACTCAATCCGCCAAACAACAACAAAATGGGGCGATGCTTGAGGCGTTCAATCGCTGCTAATGTTGATTGTGTTGTGGTTGATTTTGAATCGTTATAAAAATCTACATTATTAATGGTGGCAACTTTTTCCAGTCGATGTTCAGGTACCGTCAGTTCCATTGAAGTCAAATCGGGAAACTGAAGTTTGCAGATATCCAAAATGCTGGCGATAATAAGCCAGTTTTGCGCAAACGTAATGGCGGGAAATTGAGACAAGGGGATGATCTCTTTTACACTTGAGTCGCATAACATTTTTATTATGTCGTGATCTAGGTAGTAAATTTTGCTGTCGATATTTTTTTCGTTTTGATCTATTGGGGCGTCGGAAAAATAGTGCATTTGTGTCGCTCTTTCAGAATGGGCTAATCCCGTCCTCCCTGAACGAAGTTGAAGGGTTGGCGGGATTAAAACAATCTCCCCTCTCAAGCTCCAAGGTACAAGTGCTTGTTGTCCAGGTTTTTGGTGTGCAAAAATAGTTGCCTTTGCCGCCAAATATGCTTCCAGCGATCCATGTCGATCAAGATGATTAGGATACAGATTGGTAATTACGGCCAAATCAGGAGCAAACTTTTTGCAATGCTCAAGTTGAAAGCTGGACAGTTCAAGCAGTGCAACATCGCTTGTGTTTTGTAGCGGTATCAAATCAAGCATCGGCGTGCCAATGTTGCCGCCAGTGGCAACATCTAGGCCAATTTTATCTAATAATAATGAAAGAAGGTGAGTGACGGTTGTTTTGCCGATGCTGCCAGTGATGGCAATGATTGGTTTATGCCATGAGTTGTAAAAAAGGTCAAGTTCATTGAGGAATTTATGCGCAAATTGTGCATAGGGAGCAAGGTCGATACCAGGAGTGGGAAAAATATAATCGTTGCGTTCTAAAAAACTGTGCAGATCTTGTTGATTAAAAAATGCGATATTTCGTTCAGCCAAATAGTGTTGGTCGGCGTCTGTTACATTTTTTTTATCCAGAACTTCGATATGATAACAACGTATATGAAAGTAATGTGCAGCAGATTTTCCGGTAACCCCAAAGCCCCAAATGCCGATCTTTTTATCTAATGGTATATTCATAAAGTTAGTGTACCATGAGGCCTGAAAAAGACAATTACGCCACGAAATAATCTGTTGTTGTTGGGCGGTCAAGTTGTTATAATATGACGTGAATTGTAAATCTATTTTCATAAAATCTATACGTCAAAGGAATTTTCGATGAAAAACAATCTACTATTTTTTGCTCTCGTTTTTGCAACTGGTGCAAACGCTTCTAGACCAGCACCAGCCGCAGCGGCAGCTTCTTCATCTGAAAATCGATTAGATGCAGCTACGTTGCAAGCGAAAAAGAAAGGGTTGTATTATTTTGAAGCTAAAGCAAAAAGCTTGATGTTTTTGATACCAAGGGTTCCGACACCAACACTTCAAGAAGTGTTGCAAGATGATTTCGATGATGAAAGTTCTAACTTACAAAATGAGCTTTATAAAACTAATCAACAAATGAAGCCATTATTTGATGTTCTTAAAGATACTGATTTATTAACCGCACAAGAAAAACAAGATTTTCCTGTTGCCCTTAGTCTTATGGATGACTCGTACAGGGTTTGTCACGAGCGTGTGGAAAAAAGAACAAGGAGTGTTGTCTTTATCAATACGGTGATGCGGCCAATGACTGGATTATCGGCAGAAGAAATTGTTCGGCGAACTGCTGAAGGAAGAGGAATGCCGACGCATGGGCTAGACCACCTTCCCCTAGGTCACCAATTGTCAGTTATTGTGGAAGGGCTTTGTACATTGGCAGGGAAATCAGATGCGGAGAGTCATCAAATTTTTTCTCAGATGAATCAAGTTTTTCTTGACGTTCAAGCAAAACAAGCAAATAAAGAAAAAAAAGATAAAGAAGAAAAATAAAACAAAAAATCAGACACGCGTAAAAATCTATACGTCAAAAGGAAACTGCCCAATGAAAAATAACCTACTATTGTTGAGTCTCGTTTGTGTAACTGGCATAAACGCTTCTGGGCCAAGAGTAGACAGGACAAGGGCTGCAGCTTCATCCAGAAATCAATTAAATAAACCTACATTGCGAGCAAAAAGGAAAAAATTTAATTGTCTTAAAGCGAAATCGGAATGCATGGTGAAGTTGCTAGAAATAATACCAAAAGAGACACATTCCAGTGTGGTGCACATTGCGCTAGTGAGTGAACTTTATACCACTGTCCAGCACATGAAACGGTTACATGATAGATTTCCAGAAAACAAAAAAAGAAATGCTCGCTGAGCATCGGAATTAATCTTGTGATTCTTTAAGTTTGCAAGGCGCCACTAAAATAATGGCGCCTTGGCAGTTTTGTAATGTTTTATCGTACTACTTAGTGGCCACGCTAATACCTAATCTCCTATTAGGTATCCCGGATTGCAGAGTAATTTTCCCATGGCGGTCATGTGGCTATAGCGCCCACTGTTTAATGCATCTTTTCGCGCTGCATGGGAGCATGGTTTTAACACTACAATATCTTTTAAAAAATCGGCGAGCGAGACAGTTGCTTGATCACGTAAAATTCTTTTTAGTTTTTCAAAAACGTATTGCCTTTTTATATCTTTTTTTTCTCCATCATCAAACCCCATAAGAATTTTTTCCAGCACATCTTCGATACTTTTTTTGAAGGGAGCAGGAAGCTGGTTGACGAGAAAATCTATATCCTTAGAATCGGCTGTGTCGTATCGCAACTGCCAAAAATCAGAAAAAGGTTTTTTATGTTTCCATGTTTTAGCATCGAAGGTAATGCTGGTAATCGCATCGCTCCCATTTAAATAATCAACGATTGCTTGTTGTTTGTTAAATTGCGCCATTGATAAAAGAGATCGTCCTCCTTGAGTTGTCGCATTGCGCTTAATTTGACTCGGGACAATTGCCTTCACCGTACCTAAATCGCCCTTATTTATAGCGGCGATAAGGGTGTCCCATGTTTGCTTTGATGCCCCAACTGGGGTTGCTGCTGGGGCGGAAGACTCAATGCACTGATAACTTGTAACTGTTGCTACTATGATTAATGTGATACAAAATACTACTTTTTTCATTTTTTAACCTCTCATTTGTGATTTCTTTTAAAACAACGCGCACCCGTGCATTTCTAATTGTAAATATACCATAAATTGTGGGGGAATGCAAATGGTTGGTTTTGCGCCACAAAATAATCCTGAGTTCAATGGGGTTTTTCCCTGGAAAGGGACAGGGCTTACGCACTAAAAAGCTGATTCCATAAGGGTTTTCTTTGTGAAAACCGGGGTCATTTTTATTATTTTTGTCGAGACAGTCTGAAAAATAGATGACTTGAACTAAAAAAGGTATGTTTACTCAAAAAAACAATCCACTGCAAGGAGATTTTAATGAGTAGCATACCTTTGAAACCATTGTTACATACAGATGAAAAACTTTCAACCATCAGAGAATATATAAATCAAATGGAGGACCCCAGGAGTCACGAGCGCTACCATCGGTTTGAATCTATAATCATGATCATGGTTTGTGCTTCAATAGGTGGAGCTAATGATGCTACCGCTATTGATGAGTTTGCAAAAAACAGGCGGGAGTGGTTTAGCAGATTGTTGTATCTTCCAAGTGGAATACCTGCGCATGATACTTACAATCGCATGATTAATGCGTTGGACACAAATGATTTAAAAAAATTAACAGAGTTAATTGTCGAGGCTAAATTGTTTCCAGATGGGGACCAAACAGAAAAGCCGCCTTCAACACAAGTAGAAGCATTGGTTCCTCCTTCTTCACCAGAAGAGGCAAAAGCAGCCGCAGCGCTGGAAGAAGAAAAAAAATATTTGGCAAGACAAATTTGTGTTGATGGTAAAAAATTGCGAGCCATAGGAAGAACGCTTGTCCGAATGTACAGGCCATCAAAAAAATTAACTCTCAATCAAGCGAGAGTTCCTTTGGGAACCAATGAAATTCCTGTTATCCCTATGATTCTCAATGAGGCTGGTGAATATGTTATGGAATCAATTATTACTGGAGATGCGATCAATACGCAAACAAACATAGTCGACACAATTATTCAATTGGGTGGCGATTATCTCCTTGCTGTAAAGGGAAACCAACATCAACTGCATGAAGATATTAAACTTTATCTTGTTGACATGATTGCCGGAGCTTTTCCAGATGTTGACTACACATTTCACGAAACAAAAGATAAAGGTCACGGTAGAATTGAGACAAGAAAATGTTGGACCACAACAAATGTAGGCTGGCTTTATAGATGTCATCGATGGAAATCTCTTGCTTCTATATCTGTTGTTGAAACCACCATAACCACGATTAGAAATGGGAAAGAGGTCTCCACAACAAAATCATACCGATATTACATAAGCAGTTTATCAGTGCATGCACAAATAATTCTCGCCCTTGTTCGAAATCACTGGGGCATTGAGAACAAACTGCACTGGCTATTAAATGTAGCTTTTCATGAACATATTGCTACCATTCGCAAAGGTAAAGGTGCACAAAATTTTGCCTTGCTGCGATCTCTTGCTCTGAATTTGCTGCAGAACGAGCCAAGCAATGTAAGCATCAGCAATCAACGAGCTCAAGCTTCTTTCGACTTTCAATATCTTTTAAAAGTTCTTACTGGAAGCAATATTGACATGAGAACGCCAACCCAAAAGGTTGTGCAGTTGGTAACGAAACCACTTGATACTTTATTTGTAAATGCGCTTGGGATCACACATTTTGTGTTCAATTCAATGCGCATGTAATCAAAATATTTTGTCGATCTATAAATGGAGATTTTTGTCATGCCCAATTTTTATGATTACAAAAACCAAATATTCACATTGGGCTCCCTGTAAATATTAAAAAATCAACAATTTTCTTATTGTGTTTGTGTGTGGTAAACCCCAAAATGCGTAGAATAGCCTATTTTTAGTGCGTAAGCCCTGGGAAAGGGATGGTTGTTTTGACGAGTCCGTGGCAGCCTCTGGTACGCTGATCGACCGTAATCCGGGATTTCTGGCTTGTTTTTCCCTGGCAGTGAGCAGCTCATATTGTAATTTTGAGCGTAAATTTTCTTTAACTACAAATCTGCTTATAGTGAGGTTGGTTTCATTTTTAGATTTTTCTTCATGAAACATATCCACCACTTGTTCATGCAAAAATTTTGACATTGCTTCTTGTGTTGTTATTTTTTTTCCATTGCCATACTCACTGTGAAGACGCAAAAGATGTCGTTTGTCTTTGTCACCCGCTTGAACAGAAAATGGATCAATGCCCAACCATTCGGCTAAAGTATATACCCCATAAAATGACTGATATGTGCGCCACCAGGTGGGCTTTTGGGCGCCACTCATTTTTTCAACTAAAAAAACATGTCGCCCACACTCTAAGCTTATATGAAAAAATAGGTGTTCTTGTTTGTTTGCTGGAGATGGGCTTACTATATCGTAAAACAGTTTGTCTGCCCCAACAAGATGCTGAGCTTCTATGCGCCCTCGGTCTTTGTTTGTGCGTTTATGATATTTTGCGTCATCGGCTACGCAAAGTTTACCTTTGGGGTCATAAGAGTCCAAACGGTTTACGTCGCCATCAGATACTAACCCTAAAAGAAACCTTGCTGAATTATGACAATCGCTACCAACTTTCAACAATTGGTCAAGATGAGGTGTGCCAAATGAACCAAATGAGCTGTCGGCCCGTGTATTGATTGGCATAGAGGCGATGGGTGACCAGTCGGTGATTCTATGTGGACTTAATGCGACCAGTTCTTTTAATGTCTCAAAGCAATCATCTACTGATTCCTGTTGGTCTTGCAATGAGTGCGTGGGTGATGCAGCAGCGGCGGTGGCCGATGCGCAGGAGGACGCGGATGAAAAAGCACCTGTGGTAAACATAAAAACACTAAAAATAACATAGGTGACGTAATAATGTGTCATAATTTTCCTTTCAAAATTATGTAGCTATTTAAACCATCTTGATCAAAGGGAGTGCGTAATGTTATTGTACACACTCCCTTTGTGACGTAACAAGGTTTATGTAATGTTATTTTACATATTCCCTACTCTTTGTAGCGGTGGTTACTGTCTCCTTCTTGTATCTGATTCTTGAGTGCTTGCGTGTATGCTACATACAGCGGGACAGCAATCGCGACTCTGGTGCCACGCGCCATCAGACCCTTAAACAAACCTTTGGCACCTTCTTCGTTGCAGATTTTTCGTGCTGCTTGCCAGGCTGTTTTGTACTTCATTTCCGGTACCATACTACCTTCAAGACGCGATGCAACAGCAACTGCTTCTCCTTGCATTCTGTTTCTTACAACCGCACCAGGTTGCGTTACTACGGCAGTAACTACTCCAGCGGCTGCGCCGCCAAGAGCCGAAGCCATAAGGTTGTCACCCACATATTGTTTGGCAACGTCTTGCGCTTGTGGCGCCAAGAATTGATAACCAACAGCAAATGGACCTTCTTTTGCTAGCGCATTCGGCGCAAGTCCACGAAAACAGTTGCGACCAAGGCTACGCATTGCTTGTGCAGTGCTTTTGCCCGCATTGGCTTGCGATTGCAAATAGAGTTGCATCGCATTTGACGGGGTGTCGATCAACGCACCACCCACACCGGCGGCATACGATACACCAGCTTTTTGCCAATTGGACAGTTCAGAGCCTTTTACTTCTTGCGCCCATTGTGTGCCTTTTACTTGCACCACACTTTGAACTGCAGTTATAGGCATCTGTCCCAACGCGTTTGGCTTGACACCTTTATAAGAGTTGCGTAGCACAAAGGGCTGTTTGTTGATTGCCTGATTCATCGCATATGAAAGAGGTTGCCCTGGAAACGCCACTTCTGCGGCACCAACAACACCACCAACCACAATGCTTTGAGTCAACGTCAAAGGCTGTAGGGCGGCTTTTTTCTGTTGATCACTGCAATGGCCGGTCATGGTTACGCTCAGCGCGGCAGTGATAAAAAATCTAAGATACGTGTTCATAAAAACTCCTAAGAATTAAAATTAGTACATAAAAAACAAAATTGACGTAAAAATGGTTATCGGTTGATCATGATAATCCTCCTTATCGTGAAATTTTTGATGATCGATAGACGTGTCTAATTGCAAAATGCGCGCAAAAAGCAAGCATAGACGCAAAAAAACGTGCAAAGATATGACGCACGGACTACAAGAATGCGCGCAAATGCGCGCAAAAAATTGCTATCGCAGCGTTATCAACATCAAAAACGAAAAATTAAAAAGTTTGGTTTTATAATAAAATAATTGTGCTAAAGAGCACAATAAAGCCAGAGAAGGCTAAAAATGAAGGGGCAATAATAATAGGTGCACCGTAGGTGTGCATAGAAAGAGTAGGTGTTTGAGTACAACAAGATGAATCGGTGCGATACGTATCACGCGTGTGATCTGATCGATTTTTCATGCTATGTGTCATGGGTCGTCCTTTATAAAAAGCGGTTTAATATAAATATCAACATACCTTCATGATAAAACACAAAAACATAATTGTCAAGTAGAAAACTAAAATTATTTTTTTAGGGGTTTTTGTTCAGGTGTGGTTCAGGGTAACTATTTTTGTGGCAAAGCGCTTTTAGGGGTCCTGTGACGGTTTACTTATCGATTATTTTTATGTTGTACCCGTAGCCTTTTGAATCGGTAAAAATCTCTCTTTATCCAATTTGCTGGTAAAAGTAAAATCAAAATATCCATTGTTTTCCAGGGGGAACTCCCATTAAATACAGGGTTTTTGGTGCGCCTAACTTGAAAGAAACGAATCCGGTTGTTGCTATTTGTAATAATTTTATGCTATGATAAAGCTAGGTTGAGTAAAACACTCAACTTTGGGCGTGGGAAAAAGCCGTAGTTACCGCATCTATATTCACAGCTCGGCTATTGTTATTGTTAACCTGTAATCATTTAATTATTGGAGGTTTATATTATGACCCAAAAAATTACTTTATTGTATATCACGGTGCTTACGTACCTTGTTTGTTTAAACACGTCTGTTTTTGCAAGTAGACTAGCACAAAAGCCGGAAGATTATGATCGTGATACCACCACAACGTGCGGCGCATGTCCCATTAGAACAGGCAATAAAATGCACCATGCATGGCTCTCTCTGACTCGTAAAAATGATCCGGACTCTAAGGTTTTCTTGGCCGTTTGCCGGGATAACAAGGAAGAGCTCGCGTCAGCCATAAGTGCTGGTGGTAATATTAATACTGAACCTATCGCACGTCTTTTTTCATATGCAACCCCCAAACAGATTGTCTTATTGTTGGAGAATGGTTTCAACCTAAAGGGTAAAATAGGGGGTTATTTCCCTGTTGAGCGTGCGGTAATTGGAGGCAACGCTCCTGTTTTGGCCGAATTAGTTAAACGTGGTGCTTTAGATGATTCTTCTACAAAGCTCGCCATTTATCGTGCGAAGGTGATGAATTGTCAAAATTGCTTAGAGGTGATAGAAGACGCACCTCAATTACTTGCGCAAAAAAGAGATGAAGATCTAGAAGAAATAAAGCGTATAGGTGAACAAGAGAAAGAAGTAAGACAACGTGAACACGATTTAGCGAGACTGGTGGCAAGACAACATCAGGCTTCAGTAGCACCAAAAGAATTAACCGATGAAGAAAAAAAACGCCAACAAGAAATTGCTCAGCAAGAGTTACAAAGGCAACTCGCGCGAAAAGAAGAACAGGCGCGAATAACGCAACAGGCACGGATAGCTGACGCTGAATTCAGGCAAGAACAAGAGCGCATAGCAGCCAAACAGCGAGAAAAATATGAACAAGCAAGGGATGCGCGCAAAAAAGAAGCACGAGAAAAACAGGAGCAGTTCAAGCAAGCTAGGAAGAAAAAATAATCTATGTTTTTATTTGAAATCCTTCCGTTTTTACTCCTTGATGGCACTTTCCATATCAGGTAATCGGTGGTATATTGGATGTAACAATATTTTTTAATTACCCATTCCTTGCGGAGAAATGCATGAAAATTTTCAGATATAAAACATTGATCATTGCGTTAGTATATTTTGCTTCTATGTGTGGACCGTTAGGGGCGGTCGATGGGGCAAAGCTATCAACAATGGCCGACGCTGTCGCCGGCCCAGTGCACAGAAAAGTACCCATTGTTTTTCACAACAATTATGACATTTCATTTTTTGGCATTGAAAAACTGCATCCATTTGATACAAAAAAATACGGCAAAATTGCTCGTCATTTAGAACAAACATGCGATATATCGCCAGAAGAGTTGCAAAAGCCAGAAGTTGTGACCGACGAACAGTTAAAAGAAGTGCATACATTGCGTTATCTTGCAGCCCTAAAAAGCTCTTCAACCGTTGCAACTATTGCAGAAGTTCCACCATTACGTTATCTGCCAAACTTTTTATTACAACGCAATATGCTTAACAGTATGCGTCACGCCACTGGTGGCACGATATTGGGTGCTCAGTTGGCAATGGAAAACGGATGGGCGATCAATCTTGGTGGTGGTTATCATCACGCAAAAGCAGACGGGGGCGAAGGGTTTTGTTTTTTTGCCGATATTCCTTTGGCGATTAAAAAAGTTCGCGAAACAAATAGTGCATTAAAAGTATTAGTCGTTGATTTGGACGCGCATCGAGGAAATGGTCTTGCAGCGATACTTGGCTCCGATCCTCTTACTTTTATTTTTGATATGTACAGCAAAAATAATTATCCACGTGATTATGAAATGTGTAAATATATCGATTTTAATTATCCGTTGGCCACCAATATCGGCGACCAGGATTATTTAGCTCTTTTGAAAAGCGGGTTGCCTAAGGCAATTGAAACAACTAAGCCAGATCTTATAATTTATAACGCGGGTTCTGATATCTTCCAAAAAGATCCGCTTGGTAGAATGGGTGTGACTAAAGATGGTATTATAGAGAGAGATTCATTTCTGTTTTCACAAGCTATAGCAAACTCAACGCCAATATTGATGGTTCTTTCTGGCGGATATAGTGCTGAAAGTGCCGATATTGTGGGAACATCAATTGAAAATATTTTGAAAAGTTTTAAGCTTGTTGGAGCTCGTCCACAAGTTGCATTGAATCGACAAGCAACAACGGGTAACCCAAAACTCAGTAAATTTAGTAAGATAAGGAAATAACATGTCGCTCACCCAAAAACTTGTCGCGGTATTAAACAAAGATCTGCCTACCGGCGTGGTTCTTAATGCGCTGGCGCATATGACCATCGGGGTATGGAGAGCCTTATGAAACTCCTCATGTTCTTGAAGGATTAAAATGAGCTCATCAAAACTTACCTCTAAATTTCAGGCAACGATTCCTAAGGAGATACGTGACAAGCTTAACCTTAAATCGGGAGACACTCTTGTGTTCAAGGTACTGGATAATAAAACGATCGTAGTTAAAAAAGCAAAAAGTTTTGATAAAGAGTATCTTAAGGCTGTACAAAATACGCTAAGCGAATGGGATTCAAGTGAAGATGACCAAGCATTCAAGCATCTACAAGACATTTGATATCGTGGTTGTGCCATTTTTTCATCAAGGGGTATCGTGTTTTCCTTTAGAGTGATGAGTTTAATCTATCTTACAATCGCATGTCCGTTACATAGTTTTGAATTATTTAAACACTGTGGAATATATAAAAATGAATATGAATTAGCGGATTATTTATTCAATCGGGCAACCCTAAATGAAAAGGGGGTTAATGCAACGATGGCTGACCTCAATAGTCTTTCCATCACATCAAACCTTGATCGATTAAAAGTTATTCAATGCCTTTTGGGTAACATTAATTCTAAAATGTTTTATTATCGTCGCATAAAACAACAAGGACCCTCATATTCATCTGGTACCATTTTTCTTGGATGTTCAATGATGTTTGCGTTATTGTCGGGCCTGCATTTTCGCGATTATCTTGCTCATGACCAAGCGAAAAAGGAAATAAGAAACAACCTTCATCAACTTGGCGCTTTTTTGATAGTGCCTAACGGAGACTATGCATCTGCATCTATTCGTGGTTATGTAAGTGAAGAAAAAAAGGGAAAAGTTGAGTGGGAATTGAACAGGTTGGCCGGTATGGATAAAGATAGCAGGCTTAATGGTACTTTGTTTTCTGGTTGCGCTGCTCTACTATGCGCCTTTATGGGTGCTAATGAAATACTGGATAATAAATATGCCGATTACTATGAAACACGGCTTCATAATTTTAAAGCAATGCTTGAAGCAAAATTAAAAACAAATTAAATAAGGACACAACATGCAACTCACCCACAAACTTGTCGCGGTATTAAACAAAGATCTGCCTACCGGCGTGGTTCTTAATGCGCTGGCGCATATGACCATCGGGTTAGGAGCAGATCTTGGCAAGCCAACATTGCATCTTGATACCTACAAAGATAAAGATGGCAATCTGTATCCAAATATTTCACAAATGCCTTTTATCATCCTGCGCGCAAAATCTGGTGAAATACGAAAAACAGTTAAAGCCGCACAAGAAAACAGTATTGCTCATGGTGTGTTTCTTAACACTATGACGGGCGGCACGTACGTGGAACAACTTGCCAACACGGCACAAACTCCCGAAGAGCAGCTTATCTATTATGGTTGCGTTTTATTTGGTCCCGTTGAACAAGTAAATGCTTTGACTAAAAAATTCTCGTTATGGAGAGATCTGGCGCCGGTTTGATGTTTTGTTGTTGGGCGTTATTTTATTCTTTAATTAAATCCACTCGCCATGGGTAGATTTTTTTATCCTCATTCAATCCTTTATTGCAATATATACATCTACCGCAGCATTATTAGTGGGGCAAAAACCTGCTGGATATAGTTCAAAATCTCCCGTATAGGTGCGTTTGAGCGATGATAACCAGATGTGTTGCCAAGTGTTGATCAACTCTTGCGGAAATGGCCCTGTTGCTTTATACACAGCATATGTTGATGCTGGAATTTGTTGTGCCACCATACCGGTTGGAATCTTTTCTATCGAATCAACCTCGCATCCGATCAGAACCCAATAGGGTTGGGTGTAGTCACCTTCGTAATTATAGTATAGCGCAAACACCTCATCTGATTTTTTGTTTGGAATGTTGTTCAAGGTATTTGTTTGATGAAATTTTTGCCATAATGCAGGAATGTCTTGCGCTGCTGAGCCATCATTTGCTGTTTTGGTTGTGATGCCGATAATATATTTTGCTGGTAAGTTGACAATAGAGTAGTTCATGTAATATTTGCTTTCAAGAATGTGGTTTTAGTAGATTTGTGGATAATCATGCTTGACAACAGTGTGCCATTTCTCGCAATTTGTGTAAACTCAGTTTTAACAAAAAAAATTATATCATGTACGACTGGTTAATGATGAAAAACAACAAGACTTATAATCAAGATCTATGTGAGCTCAACGATGCTTTGCATTACATGAACGTGTCTGAACTTAAAGCTATATGTGAGCATTATCGATTGCCAGCAAAAGCCACAAAAGCTCTTTTGATTGATCTGATTATGCACTTTGTTCAAACGGGTGATGTTAAGAAGTTGCCCCGTATGCCAGAAATGTCAAAAGCAAAAAAGGGTGAGCTGTACCCACTAAAAATAGATACCAAAATGCTTCATGGCTCGTATAAAAATGACGCCCAAACTCGGACATTTTTCAAATCATTAATCGGCGATCATTTCCACTTTACGGCTTTTGGTATCGATTGGCTTAATAGTTGTTGGCTCGCGGGCTCTCCTCCAACGTATGGTGATTTTGCGCAGTTTTGGCAATCAGAATATGAAGCGCAAAAAATACAAAAATCTCCGCCCAAAAAGGAATGGGCTTATATTAATTTTGTTCAAAAATTATTGCGTATTAATCCTCACATAGCTAAAGATGATGTGATGCAAGCATGGGCAAAAGAGCGTGAAATGCATGTTGATAAAGTAAAAAAAATATTAAAACTATAAGGATTATATTAGGCCAAATTCTATGCCCAAGTACGTAAACCAATAACGCCCCAATATGCAAAATATGATGTAGATATCACCACTGCTATAGTCGTGATTGTCGAATATATGTGAATAATACCGCGAACCGCACCTTTAGGCGTGCGCCACAAAGCGATAACACTAGCAACTGATGCGGCAGCAAAAACGATAGTTGCTAAAAACAGCGAAAAAGACCAGGCTGTCAAGTTCCCCATACGCGATATAACAACACCAACATCACTAGACAGCGCGCAGATAGCAACAATGCTTGGCAGGCTTAATGTTGCAATGAGTGGCCACAACAGCACGTTACGTTCTGCTGGCCAACGATGCTTATTGCTTAGACCTCGCAAAATCCAAAATGGCGCATAAACAAGGGTCGAGATACAAAACAGTAAAATAAAGAGAGTGATGATAATCTCAAAGATTGCAAGCCATGTAGGAATGCGTTTCATGGTAACGTGTAGTAACGATGCGTTTCGCAGCCCCAGGCTAAGCTGGACGAACTGTCCTTCAGTGTTTGTAAGCAGCTTGAGGGTTGCGATCGGGTCGGGATCCTCATTTATAGGAGCATAGCGAAATTGAGTATCGGTGATAGGAATAAATGTTGCATTTTTTTCGCAAAGAAAATTAACAAATAGTTTGTTGTCTTGGAAATGGATATACGTCAAGCCAATCAAGCGTTCGAGAAAATAAAATAACTCAACGCGAGGCGAGTTGGGCTCATACCAACCGGCATATGTATTGGTTATCTCAGAAAGGGAAACCTCCGGAGCAATAGGTGGTTTTTGCAATTGGCTTGTGATATGTGCACGAATAACCGCGCCAACTTTATCAAAGGCTTTGCGATTGTTAGAGTTGAGGCTATAAAAGTAACCAATGCCTTCGTTGGGCATGTATTCCATGGCAGTAAGGCCTCCAGGAACATTGCCATCATGTCCGTGGTACACAAAGCCATCGTAGATGGTGCAGTAATTACTCAAGCCATATCCTGCTTGCAAACCTTCTTTAGCCGCCCAAGTGCTAAAAGGGACTTCCATGCGATTAAAAATAGTGTCAGATATAACTTGTGTTCCGTGTATATTACCGCGATTAAGATAAAAAAGGAGATAATTAGCCATGTCATGAGCGCTGGCATTGATAGAGCCAATGGAATTATAGAGGAGGTTATAGTAAAGATAGGGAGTTTTTCCGTCACTATGATACAGTGTTGTGGTTAATTCTGGAAGCGGTTGAAAGTATGACGCTGTTTTCATTCCTATAGGTTTAAACAATTTTTGCGTAACATATTCTTCGAAATTTTTACCAACAATTTTTTCCACAATATAGGCTGCAACAGCCGGTCCGGAGTTACAATAAGCCATGCGCGTGCCTGGACGCCAACGAGAGGTTCGTGAGCTGTGATCATAATCAAGCGCAGCGAAATGGGACATTGTTGAAGGGTTTTTGGCAAATTCGCGCAAATGCATGTCATCCCAGCCCGTGGTGTTTTCTAGCAGATGGACAATGCGGACCGGATCACTCGCCTCCCACTTATTGTCGAACCAGATCTCTGGTGCTAACTTCTGCACAGAATCTTCGAGTGATAGTTTGCCTTCATCAACTAGCGTGAGGACAGCGAGGGAGACAAATCCCTTGGATACCGAACCTATGCGGAACAGCGTTGCTGAAGTTGCATCTCGATCATGAGTTAAATCAGCTTTACCCAGGCCAGCTACCCACATGGAACCATCTCGATGCACAATCGCAATGGACATGCCTGGTACATACATATCTTTAAGTATATTTTCAAGTTGCGCTTGCAATTCTTCTATAGATTGAGCAGGCCTTTTATTTCCGTTAAAGTTTTTGCAAGAGAATACGATTCCAATAAAAGCACAAATAACTATTGAGGTCAGAAACTTTATGCCAGTCATCTGTTTTTCCTTCATATCGTTTACTGGATGTTTTTGCGTAGCAAGATGCTATAGCGTGGATCAAAAGCAAGGTTGTCTATGCTGGGTAGTTCGTAAAATCCCTGTTGTTTATAAAATTTTTGCGCATGCTTGTTGTGAGTGCGGGTGGTAAGAACAACTGCATTTATTCCTGGGTTTGATTGTATCGTTGCTTCCAAAAGAACTTTCCCGATACCTTGTCCTTGGCAGCGGGGATCAACGGCAAAAATATCAATATGCATGATCGCTTGTTTTTCAAGCATATGGTACAACGTGTACCCAGCTAACTTTTCATCTTTATAAACCAAAACAAGCCAATAAGAATCTTTTATTGCCGTAAGGCGATAGTTGTCAAAGCGGCACTGCAGATAATCGACAAGGGCTTGCTTGCTTGCATCTTTTATATCGCAATCTAATTGGTCAAAAGGGAGATCTTTGTAGGCATTATAAAATGAACTATTCCACAGATTATTAGCCGCTTGCCATTGGCCGTCATCTAGTTGCGATGCTTGAATCGTGTGGAATGTTGCAGGAGACGCTTGAAGTCCAGCTGAGCATAAGCTCAATGAAAATAAAGAATTCAGTATTTTTTTGTACACGTTTATCGCTATCTGTTTTGATTTAATTTTTTCTGCAACTACTCAATAGTATAAAGTGCGCTTTGGGTTGTAGCAAATTTTAAGAAGATTAATTTTTTGGCTTCAATAAACAAAACGGGTTATACTGTTGAATGTTTTCGTCCTTGTTGTATAACCTCTGAACTACTAGATAAAAAAACCATGTAATTTTAAGGATGCGTTTATTATGAATCGATCATTTGCATATCGGCCGACATGCTTTTTTCTAACTACTTTCTTTATCACGTGCGTTGCTTGGTTTGCCGCTGCCTATATAAGTTATCAACCCTCTTTGCACTATTTGTTATTCCCTTTGATTCTTGGTGGTATGAGTAGCCCGGCTATTTCAGCAATGATCATGTTTTTAACATCAAGAGATAAAAATGTATGGAGTGATTTTTGCCAAAGATTGCGCTTTGATAGAATCAAGCTACGTTTTATTCCACTCGTACTACTGTTTATGCCTTGTTTAATTTTACTCGCGATAACAATTTCATTAGTATTTGGGTTTGGCATAGACCAGTTTTCATTCTCGCCTTTCTCTCCAGATCAAGTTCTGGAAGGACAAAATTTTTTAGTGATTCTGCTGGTGATCCTGGTGACGTGTAGCTTGGAAGAGATTGGTTGGAGGGGTTATGGTATCGATAGTTTAAACAGCAGATTTAATCTATGGAAAACATCGTTAATTTTTGCCGCTATTTGGTCGATATGGCACGTTCCTGCATTTTTTATTAAAGATGGTTACTTTCAACAAGAAATTTGGCATTTGGGTATGGGGTATGTGATTACCTATTTTATGTCCCTTGTGCCAATTACTTTTTTGATCAACTGGTTATACATTAAAAACAATCGTAGCATATTGATCGCGATACTGTTCCATGCAGTTATGAACTTTTCGTATAGCCTTTTTCAGATTCAACCGTTTACTAAAATTATTATCATGCTCCTGTTGTTGGCGGTTGCAGCGATAGTTGTTATCAGAGATAAAGAAATGTTTTTTAAAAGGAGTTAGGCAATGATGGAACAAAATGTACTTTCTGCAAAAAGATATTATCAAGCAATGCATGATAAAGATATTGCAGCGATTGAAAAGTTATTGCACCCCGATGTGCAGTTTATGAGCCCAATGGGACAAGCGGTGGGTAAAGAAAATATGTTAAACGCTGTCAAAAATTTCATGAAAGCTTTTAACGCTCTTGCCATCAGTACAGCGTTTGGTTCAGAAGATCAGGCAATAGTAATCTATGATTTAGATTGTCCAGCGCCTATAGGAAAGTTTCGAACAGCAGCTTTTATGACATTTCAAGATGGGCTTATTGCGCGACTTGAGCTATTCTTTGATGCAAGGCCTTTTGAAAAAAAGTCGTAATTAAATTTTAATATGCGTCAAACTTATTTGTTCGCCTCTGGAACATACTGTTTTTGTATGATGCCAAAATACGGATAAGTGATTGTGTCTATTAGTTTTAGGCCTTTTGCCTGCACTATCGGCTCAGGTAAAGCAATCCCTTGTTCCAGCTTGTCTGGCAGGATGGTGATAATATATTCATCTATCAATCCCCGCTTGTAAAACGATTCGATCAATTGTGCTCCGCCCATAAGCCATAATCGCTTGATGCCACTTTTATTTATCTTTTTCATAAATGTTGGAATATCGGTGTCGACTATTTCAATCATATCGTTTATTGCAAGCGTATCTTTACCGGCAAATACATAACTTTTTTTATCAGGGTATACCCAAGGACCAAAAGTAAGCAGTTGATTGTAGGTGTTTTTACCAAATACAAGTGCGTCAATAGAGGAGTAAAAATTTTTATATCCGCAATCGTTTTGGCCAGAGCCATCGCCGTATTTTTCAAGCCAGGCAACGCTACCATTTTTATCTGCGATGAAACCATCTTGGCTCATGGCGATATACAAAATTATTTTTATCATAACGGTTCCCTCAAATTCATAATCAACACTGGCTCTATGTTTTCGCTTAAAACAAAGTTGAAAATCTTAGAAAAAAAATACAGTTGAGCTTCAATGGTGCGGGTAATGTTTTTTGATTTTCCAAAACCGTGGCCTTCACCTTCATACACAATATATGCACAAGGAATGTTTCGTTTGACTAAACTTGCATACATCATCTCCGATTGATTTTGAGGAACAATCGTATCCTTATCACCTTGAAAAATAATGAGGGGGCTTTTTATTTCGTCAGCATGATTAATGGGTGATCGTGCAAGATACAGATCCCGTTGCGCGGGATAAGGCCCAATGAGATGGTCAAGATAATGAGATTGAAATTTGTGAGTTTCAAGGGTAAGTCGTTCTAAATCACTTACGCCATAATAGTTGACGCCTGCTTTGAAAATAGTGTCAGATGACAATGATGCAAGCGTAGTAAATCCACCAGCACTTGCACCTTCTATGATTAAACGGTTTTTGTCAGCAAGCCCATGCGCGACGCAATACAATGCTGCATGCGCACAGTCGGCAACATCTATAATTCCCCATTGGCCATATAAACTTTCGCGATAAGCTCTTCCATAACCGGTGCTGCCACCATAATTTACATCCATGATTGCAAATCCTCGTGAAGTCCAATACAGAATTTCCAGAGAAAGTAACAGTGCTGTTTGAGCCGTAGGGCCGCCGTGAGATCGAACAATTAAGGGTGGGAGTTCTCCTGCAGGTGCATTAAATTCCGGATTGCATGGGGGATAATAAAATCCATGCGCGGTTCGATTATCCGCGCATGGAAATTCGATCACTTGTGGTATTGAAAAAAATGATGCATCAACCGGAAGGGTGCTTACGCTTTTGATGATGCGTGATTGTTCGGTATCAAGATTATATTCAATGATTGAATATGGCAATGTGGGGCAACCGGCAATGAATGCTATTTTGTTATCTTCTACCGCAAGCCATTTTACGTTAGGGTAGGGCAGATCGATAGCGGTAACTTTTTGGGGTGTAATGAGGGCAAAATTACTGATGCCTTTTTTGATATATACAACAACGATGCCGTGGCCCGAAAATCCGTATAATGATCGACCCAAAAACCATGGTGGCAAGGTGCACTCTGCATCGATAGGCCATACATTGCGTGCTGTTTGTGCCTGATAGATATTCCACCAGTTTGTTTTATCTGAAATATAATACAATAAACCATCGGGTGCCCATTTTGGATCAGTTATAGATTCGTTATTGTTGCCGGCGATGAGTTGCTGTGTGTTTGTTTGCAGATCAACGGTCCAAAGTTGTGTGCTATCCCAAGGAAGATTGGGGTGATTCCAGGTGATATAGCTCAGCGTTTTGCCATCAGGGCTTACGCGTGGTGCGGCATAAAAATCATTGCCATGCGCCACAGGCTCCCAGTTGCCGGTAGTGGGATCAATTGTTACTATTGAGTTGTTGACCGTTTCTTTATGCTCTTCCATGACAAAAAATAAAGATCCGGTAATAGGATCAATACAACCATCGGCAAAACGGGTATCCGGTTGTGAACTTATTTTTTTTATTACTAAGGTATCTTTGGTCAAGCTATATATTTGTTGATCAGATGCGTTTACAAAATAAATAGAATGTTGGCCGATCAAAAGCGCGCCACCGCCATATTCGTGCACGCGTGAGCGCACACTGTAATCTTTAGGCAACAACTCTTGTTCGCCTTTACGGGAATCCCAAGACATCAACGCAACTCTGCCTTGCTCGGCTGGTCTTCCTTCAAGCCAATAAACTATGCCATTTTGTAGAGTAACTTCCGAAAAACTCAGGGTGCCTTGTCCAACCATTTCGGCAGATATAGGCGATTGCCATGAGCCATAGGATTGCGTTTTTTGCATGTTGTCTCCGCATGAGGTTTTAATAGTGCCCAACGATAAAAATAGAACAAAAAAAAGATTAATCATATGTACCGCATAAAAAGAAGTTTATTTCTTAAAACTGATTCGATCAATGTAATTGTTTATTTGCGGATTTCCAAATCACTTGAGCAAGGTTTGCGATAACACTAACGCAAGCCATTGTTCATATTCATCAGGCGACCATCCACGTTCAATTACCAGCATTCGGTACAGATCGCGTCCCGTCAGAGCCCAAGTAATGTCCCGTGCCTTGGATACACTTATTCCTTTTTTAAACATACCCTCTTTGGCCATGAGTTCAACCGACTCTTTTTGCCGTTGATAGCGCCTTTGCTCTTTCTCCATTTCCAACTGCTTAAATACAGGGTCCAAAATCGCCGCGCTTTGAAAGAGTCCTATCTGGGCTTTCTCTGCATCATAGAGCTGCCGTGCAATGCGGGCGGTTATTTCAAATCGCTTTACGGGTAATTTTTCCGTCATATGCTTGGTCACAAGCTCCTGAAGCTGCTCTGGGGCCAAGGCTTGGTCCATCAACACCCGCAAAATGCCACTTTTTGACTTATACAGCGAGTAAATGCTCGATGCTGACACCTGGGCATCCTGGGCAATCTCTTCAATGGTTACCTTCTCAAACCCTACGTGCTCAAAAAGTTTCTTTGCGCTTGCCAGCACGCGGTCCTTTAACTGCCCTGCCTGGAGCTGCCGAGATGCCGAATTATACGTTCTTTTCTTGGTTGCCGCCATAGTCACCACCTACCTTAATAATGGGTTATTTTTTTTGACCCTTGACATATTGGATATAGTTTACTATATTTAAATTGAGAATGTAAGAAAACAACCCAAAACAATCAGAGGAATATATGAATAAAAATAATATTACCATAGCCAAAGCTTATTATACCGCAATGAGCAAAAAAGATATTGCTCAATTAGCACAATATCTGGATGCAGATGTTCAGTTTAAAAGCCCTTTTGCAAAATCAATAGGCAAAGAGGCATTTTTGCAAGCGGCCCAGAAGCTTATTGCCACTTTTAGTACCCTTACTATCCGTGCTGTTTGTAGTTCGGATGATCAGGCGATGGTAGCCTATGATTTTGAATTTCCTGCACCGATTGGCCATGTGCCTACTGCCGCAATTTTGGATATCAAAGATGGATTGATAACAAATATTGAACTGTTCTTTGATGGGCGCTCATTTAATATGAAATAAAGCTAAAACACATTTTTAGGAGTTTTTTTATGCAATATCACGCAAACATTTTTAAAATCACCTGCGTAATTGTATTTTCACTTTGGCACAGCTCGATGATTTTTTGTGCTCAGCCGCCAGCCAAGTATACGTTGTCACAAAGGGTAGATCAAAATGGTGATGAGGTGAAACTGATTATCACGTTACGCAACAACAAAAGTGGGCGGTCTATAACATCTTGTGATACGAGTGTTGAACGTGGCGGGCAATTACAGCTTCAAAGTGGTGTAATGGATTATGGAGCTACACCAAAATATAAGCGGCAAAAAATGCTTCGTCTTCATATGATAGCAAGAGAAAAATATCTTGGGCCCAACATTTTAAACCCCGAGGAGCGAGCTCAACGCAGAGAATTCTCTTTTTGTAGGGAAGATTTACCACACGCTAAGCCTTTTACTCGCGGAGCTAAACTAAAAAAAATACTTGGCTGGTATTGAAACGATAAAGATTATGAAATTCTATAACATATTTGAGACGGGAGGATTTGAAAATGATGGAACAAAATGTACTTTCTGCAAAAAAGTATTATCAAGCAATGAATGATAGAAATGTCGCGACAATTGAAAAGTTATTGCACCCCGATGTGCAGTTTATCAGTCCAATGGTGCAGGCTACTGGCAAAGAAAAAATGCTTGGCGTTATGAGCAATTTCGGAAAACTTTTTAAAACTCTTACCATAGATACAGCATTTGGTTCTGGCAATCAAGTGATAGTAATTTATGACTTAGATTGTCAACCGCCCGTAGGAACATTTCGAACTGCTGCATTCATGACATTTCAAGATGGGCTTATTGCGCGCATTGAGGCATTTTATGATGCGAGGCATTGGGAGAAATTTCCTTGTAACAATTCAAGAGGGAGCCAATGAAAAAGTTTGATAACGAACTTACGCATGATACAACATTTTTTAACCTCTTGCATTTTGTGTGTATGCGTATTATAATGATTCGTATAGTTAAAAATAGTTACATTCATCAATAATCGAAAGGTTTTTTTATGGTTAGTCCATCTTTGGGCTTTGTTTTACTCTTTGTGGCCAATCCACAAAAAAGTGCTCAATTTTATCAACAAATATTTGATATCAAGCCCATTGAAACGTCGCCTACGTTTGTAATGTTTGCATTAAAAAATGGCGTGATGCTTGGTTTGTGGTCTCGTTATACGGCAGAACCTCGCGTTGAGTCGCCAGCTGGTGCTTTGGAGATCTGTTTTCCTGCGCAAGATGTTGACGCGGTCTATGAGGCTTGGGGAAAGAAAGAGGTGACCGTTGCTCAAAAACCTACCGATATGGATTTTGGGCGCACTTTTGTGATACTTGATCCAGATGGACACAGAATCAGAGTTTATAAACTGGGTGAGCATCAATAATGACAAAGTATTGGATTGGCGTTGCAAGTCGCGAGCATGTCATGCGTGGTGTCGCTGGAGGATTTGCGCAAGTATGCCATGGCAAATCTGGCCCATTAAAAAGAATGAGTGGTGGCGATTGGATTATCTACTATTCACCGAAATTAGAATTTGGCAAAGAGGTGCCGTGCAAAAAGTTTACGGCGATTGGTAAAGTACAAGAAGGGCAGCCCTATGAATTTCAAATGGCGCCTGATTTTATTCCATGGCGGCGCGATGTTATTTTTATGAAAGCAAAAGAGGTGGCAATTGAGCCGTTACTTGATAAACTTTCATTTATACACAACAAGCAACGATGGGGATTTCCGTTTCGGCGCGGTTGTTTTGAAATTACCAAAAACGATTTTCTTGTAATTGCACAGCATATGGGAATTGATAGTGAATAACCGCGTTGATTTTAAACACATAAGTATGCATGAAGGACCCGAGCAAAGCCCGGGGTTTTTGTTGTGGCATGTTAGCACTAGTTGGCGCAGTGTCATTGAAAAAACTTTAAAAGCGCACAACCTTACACATCCACAATTTGTAGTTCTGGCAACATTGGCGTGGTTAACACAAAAAGGAAACCGAGTAACGCAAGTGAAAGTTGGGCGCACCGCAGGATTGGATCCCAATACAACGTCGCAGATATTGCGAGGACTTGAAGCAAAAAAATACATTGAACGAACAAGGCCGGACGATAGAAGTAAAAATCCAGCTTTGACGGCATTAGGATCAGAGGTGTTAAAGGGTGCGTTGCCAGCGGTTGAAAAAGCGGACGCTGATTTTTTCATACTGTTGCAATCCCAAGAATTAACAACGTTGGTCTCTTTATTTCAATCTTTGCTCTGTGAGAGCAAATAAGTCCGTCATAGCCAAGCGACGACGGGCTTATTTGCAATTTACACAAACAAAAAATTTTCGCCTTGCTAAAAGGAATTTTCATGAAGTATTCAAATATTTTCAAAATCACCTCCGTAATTATATTTTCACTGTGGCACAGCTCAATGATTTTTTGTGCTCAGTCAGCCAAATATACTTTGTTACAAATAGTAGGTCGAGGCGATAAAGTAGAACTAGTTGTCACGCTACGCAATAACAAAAGTGGGTACTCCGTAGCTTTTGCGCAGGATCAACCAAATGGCGAATTGCAGATTAAAAATGGGCGTACGAGTTTTGGTGACACGCCAAAACATAAACAGAACAAAATGCTTCGCATTCTTCTTGCGGCAAGTATCAAATATCCTTGCAATTTTTCAGACCCAAATAAGGAGGTGCGAGAAGACTCTTTTTGTAGGCAAGATTTACCCGACTCCATGCCGATTAATTCCGTAACTAAAGTAAAAAAAATGCTTGGCCGGTATTGAATTGGTCAAGCAAAAAGTAGTATGCTATATCAAAAAGAGTAAAATGGTCCGATTCAATAAGGAAAAAATTCATGAAGATGACAATAGTTTTTGTAATGGCTTTAACAGCAATATTAACGTCGAGTGACGCAAGTGGGCCAGAATCGATAAACACCGCGAGCTTTTCTGTGAATGACGATGAAAAGACGTACAAATTTTTACGAACATTTCAAGAAGAAAATTGTGACACCAATATACCAAATGTCCATCATAGTTCCGATGGCATTATAACAATTGACGTGATGAATTGTGATGATATTCAACAAACAGAGTCTGTATTTTATCGTGGTTTTATGCACGCTTATGGCCATTTTTCCCCCGAACAAATTGGCATAAAAGGTGATGGTGATATTGGCCAATACTTAAAGGATTGGTTTGCTGGTGATCACTTTCAGCACATAAAAAACTGTAAAAATCCTACCTATTGTTTGGCGGCAAAAAAAGAAAATCGAGTGGTGGGGTATGTCGTTTTTGAACAGTTAGATACAATTGGTACAATATATTTATATAGCATTGCAGTCGACCCGGAAATGCATGGTCGAGGTATAGGAAGAGAATTAATACAATCAATTTCGGATTGCGTTCCAACGACAAAAATAGTTGTCCATACTCGTAATGTAAATGTTCCTGCTATCGCTTTTTATAAAAAATTAGGGTTTGTTGAAAGTGATTGCGTGTCGCCGTATTATCAAGAACTTGCTCATGTACTGGTTGGGTTCGAACTGTGCAGAGAAATCTGCAAACTGCATGTGCAAAAAACCCAGCAGCTTAACGAATGTTCACTCATGTTGCGTCCTTCTCCTACTGGAGGCATTGGTCTATTTGCCGTGCATGATATTGCGGCTGGTACCCCCGTGATAACAAATACCTTCAATACGAGAAAAATGAAAAATACAGATGTTGCATCTTCGTTTAAAAAGTATTGTGTGTTTCTAGAAAACGATGAGTGCGAAGCTCCGGAGCGATTTGATCGTATGGAATCTATCTGGTTTGTAAATCATGCCGACAACGCAAATCTAATGCGTACCGCGCCCAAGACTGCAATCGCGACCCGTGATATAAAAGCGGGTGAAGAAGTTTTTATGAATTATAACGAATTTAACGAACCTGAAGGCGCAAAAGAAGCGTATTACGCACCCGGTGCCACACGAACAAATCCACTTGTCATCTTTGCGCGCATAACCCCAAAGCAAGAATATTTTAACGCTGCTAAAGAAGCTGTTCTTAAAATTATACCAACAACGTTGCTAGAACCTGGCTGCCGTATCTTTTCGCTACATGAAGCTGATGGAGAGCTCATTCTTTATGAAATGTGGGAAAATGAAGAAGCTCTTAATCTTCATCATGAACAAGAGTACACGAAGGCCGTATTTGCACAGTACGAATATTGGTTAGCAAAACCGGTTCATATCGAAAAAATGGTACAAGTCGGGTAAGTAGGGATATTATGTCAAAAAAATTACTTTTTATGGGATTGTGCATGGTTAATAATGTAAGTATCACCCAAAAAGCATTGTACGATACGGTTGGCAAAACGTATGATGCAACACGATGCGCAGATCCAGAAATTACACAATTTCTCATTAAGCATCTTGGTGCACAAGCTGATGGCGCATATATAGATGTTTGTTGTGGTTCGGGGAACTATACAACTGCTATTTACAACCAGGGCATTAATATTTCTGGTGTAGATATTTCGCACGTAATGCTTGAAAAGGCGCGCGCTAAAAATAAAAATATAAACTGGTTGCAAGGTGATGCTCATAAGTTACCATTTGAAGATGCCAGCTTTGATGGAGCTTTGTGTATCAACGCAATTCATCACTTGGGGCATTTGTCGTCTGCATGCAAAGAAATTTTTAGGATTTTAAAGTCTGGAAGTAAATTAGTGATTTTTACCGCCACAAAAGAGCAATGTGAAAAATCGTGGATGCTAAGATATTTCCCATTTATTTGGGATGTTGGAAATAAAATTTTGACAGATGAACAATGCCTAACGCGGACTCTCGTCGATTCAGGTTTTAGTTCTGTTACATTCGAAAAATTTTTCGTAACACCAGACACAAAAGATTTATATGTATATGCAGGAAAATATAAGCCAGAAATATATTTAGACCAAACGGTTCGTGATGGCATGACCCCATTTAACAGACCCGAGTTTTCTCATGAAATAGCGGCGGGCCTAAAAGAACTTGGAGCAGATATCAAGTCTGGAAAAGTTAAAGAAGTGATTGCTGTTCATGAAAAAAAAGTGGGAGAGGGTATGTTTGTTGTAGCTGAAAAAAGGTAAAAAAATTACCTACTTTTAGATTTTATGAAAAAAATGGTTACTTGTTTTCCAATACAATTTTTGCAATTTCATGGGAAAGTGGAATCTGGCAACCTTCTATATTGCTCAGAATAATAATAGTTAGTTTCTCGTCAAGAAAATGTAAAAACATACTACTGGTGCCGTCGATCGCCCCATCATACCAGCATGCTCTTCTGTTTTGTATAGTGGTTAAAAACCAACCATAGCCATAATCATTGCCTTTATTGTCTGCCGCAATCTGTTTTTCGGTCATGAGTTTGAAAGATTCTGGTGAGATAAGTGTATAATCGCGTAATCCTTTATCGAATTTAGCGAGATCTGCCACCGTTGAATATAAGCCACCTGATCCAACAGCAATTTCAGGGTTAAAATAGTTAACATTTTGCAAGATGTTATTTTTATAGGAATATCCACGTGATCGTTTTTTTACAATTGGGTCATGATGATCATAGCCGGTATCATGCATGCCAAGTGGCGCACAGATAGAGTGTTGGATATAATCGGCATAACTTTTGCGCGAAACTTTTTGAATGATATAGGTCAAAAGAAAAAAGTTTGAATTTGAGTATGCAAAGGTGCTTCCGGGTACGCTCTCTAATGGCTTATATTTAAAGCGTTCAACGCTTTCATCCAAGCTAAGCGGAAATATTTTTATACTGTTCCATTCGGCCCCAATATCGGCAATGCCCGATGTGTGGGAAAGTAAATGCGCAATGGTTATAGTATTTCCTTGGGGGTAGTCTGGGATATAGTTGTCCAACGAGTCGTGTATGTTTAAAACTCCTTTTTCCTGTAGTTGCATAATTGACAAAGCGGTAAACTGCTTGGTGATTGAAGCTATTCTAAATTTAGTATCAGGCGTATTGGCAACATCTAACTCATAATCAGCCATGCCGTAAGCTTTATTGAATATGATCAGGTCATCTTTTGTGACCAGTACTGAACCGCTAAAATTGGATTGTAATGTGATACAGGTATCGATAGCGTGCAATTGCGTGTGCATCTCATTCCTTTGATTTTAATCGATAATTTTGTTTGGTATTATTGTATCATGTCTTTGGGTTTGTATAAACTTTTATTTGGGACGTAATTATTATTCGTAACAATGGAGAAATGCATGAATCGAATTATTTTTTTAGCGTTGGTTGTATCACTGGGTTTGAATGCGTCAGAAGAAAGCAAAAAATCGAGTGAGCAAAAAGAGGCTGCTGTAGCTCAGGAAGTTAAAAGATTACGGAATGAACTAAGACGGATAGATCACATCTCGCTTAGCCCGCATCGAGACATAGTTGCTTGCCTTGTTCGTGTGCATAAAATTAGCCCAAATGATATATCGTATGGGTGGGGAGACGAAAAACCTTTAGCGCATGCAGTGAGAGATAATGATATCTTTTTTGCCTCTTGATGAATGTTAAATATTGGAGATAGAGAAACATAGGAATCATTTTTCATCTTTCTTCTAGGGAATTTTATTCAGCTTGTGGTGATTCATGCTGTTTCTTATCCTGCTTTAATTTTATGATTGGCTACGAAAAAATCATATGTTATTATACATGAGTTCAACTAAATATAAAACAAGGCGTATTGGTTGGGTTTATTCTTTGGCTTCAACTCATAAAATGGGTTATACTATCAAATGTTTTCATCTAGATAAAAAACCAATGTAATTTTAAGGTTGGGGTAATATGGCTTTTACGGTGAGTGAAGAACACAAGTCAAAAATCATTGCGCTTATCAATGCATTGGCGCCACAGGCAAAAATCTACTTGTTTGGCTCTCGAGCGCGAGGAAAAAACGCTGAATGGTCCGATATTGATTTAGCACTTGATGCAGGCTCTGCGTTACCTGAGTCTGTAATTGGTGAATTGAATAGTATTATGGAAGCGAGCAATCTCCCGTATAAAGTTGATGTTCTCGATTTTCACCATAATATATCTGAACTCATGCGACAAGAAATTTTGAAAGATAAGGTTGTATGGAAACAGTAGATCTAAAACATGCAGCTGTTACTGCAGCTCTTGCAACGTTGAAAGAGTCTTTGATGTTGCTAAAAGGTTCAAACCTTACTTCGCATTTGCATGATGCTTTTAGAGATTCGGTAATTAAAAGATTCGAGTATTCTATGGATACTTTTTGTAAGTATTTAAGAAAATATCTTGAACGTGAGCATGGTATTATGTTTTCAAAATTTTCCATTAATGCAACCTTTAGAGAATGTTTGAATGTGCGCTTAATAGATCTTGTAGAGTTTGATCTATTGCTCGCTATGATGCATGATACAAATAGTGGTACTCATGTACACAATGAAGAATTAGCAAGAGGAATTAGTAATAGAGTCTATACATACTATGACCTCATGAATACCCTTGTAGAGAAAACAAAAAATACATTTTGATAAAAATTTTTAAGGAATAATTCAATGGCTGATAATCAAACACCAGAAACAAAATTAAGTTTTAAAGACACGCTCAACTTACCGCAAACCGATTTCCCCATTCGCGCCGATGCAAAAAACGATGATCCGGCCATGATTGTGCGATGGGAACGCGAAGATCTTTTTGGTGCGTCGTTTGCTCACAACAAAGGCAAACCAACATTTATTCTTCACGATGGTCCCCCATATGCTAATGGCCACATTCATTTGGGCCACGCGTACAATAAAGTGCTCAAAGATATGGTGACCAAATCACAGCGTATGCTTGGCAAACATGTGCCGGTCACGCCAGGTTGGGATTGTCATGGTCTGCCGATTGAAAAAAAGGTGACTGAAGAGTTTCCAAATTTGTCGCATCAAGAGCTAAAAACAAAATGTCGTCAATATGCCGAAGGCTGGATTGACGTGCAACGAAAAGAGTTCAGATCACTTGGTGTACTCATGGATTGGAATCGTCCTTATTTAACCATGAGTTTTGATTATGAATCGCATATTTTAAAAGCATTTGGCACGTTTGTTGCCGAGGGGTACATCGAACGTAAAAATAAAACAGTACCATGGTGTCCTAACGATCAAACCGTTTTGGCTACCGCAGAGATTGAATACGAAGAACGTAAAGATCCATCAATTTATGTACTGTTTTTACTCGCTCAGGATGTGACCAACAAATTATTTCCAACCCTCAACAACAAGCCAGTAAATTTATTGGTCTGGACAACAACGCCGTGGACATTGCCACTCAATCGTGCAGTACTTTTACGCCCAGCGACCGACTATGTCGTACTTGATGTCAATGGTGTGTATGTGGTTGTTGGCAAACAGTTGGCCGACAAAGTGTGTGCGATGCTGACGGTAGAAAAAAAGATTTGTGCGGAATTTAAAGCTGATGAACTATATGCATTGAAACCAACCGTTCATCATCCATGTGTGGAAAATTTAACGACACCGGTATTGCTGGACAATTGCGTGCTGATTGAAGATGGTACAGCGTGTGTGCATAGCGCGCCAGGTTGTGGTCCAGAGGATTATGAAGTAGGGATTAAAAATAAGTTAGAAATATTTTCACCACTGAGTCCGGACGGTAAATATACCGTTGGCATCATGCCACAAGAGTTAGAGGGCATGCCTGTCGTCGATGGGCAAATTTGGGTGTTAAAAAAATTAACTGAACTTAATAAGCTGCTCTTTAAAACATCAATTCGCCACCCGTATCCTCATTGTTGGCGATGTCACAAAGGATTGATTTTTCGGGCAACCAAACAGTGGTTTTGTGATTTGTCCCGTGATGGATTAAAACAAAAATCCCTGGCTGCCACCGAGTCTATTGCAACAATTCCTGTCAATTCGATCAGCCGTTTGCAGGCAACGTTAGAAGGGCGGTTAGAGTGGTGTTTATCGCGACAACGTGTGTGGGGTGTGCCAATTCCTTCATTGATTTGTCAAACATGTGACTACACCTACATCACCAGTGATCTGGTCAACCATGTGGCCAAAGAAGTTGAAACAAAGGGTATTGAATATTGGGATATGGCAACACCGCAGCAACTGTTACCTAACAATTTTACCTGTCCAGGTTGTTCCGGTACCGATTTTAAAAAAGAACAAGATATTTTAGACGTATGGTTTGATTCGGGCATAAGCCATTATGCGGTGCTGAAAAATAATCCTGATTTAGCTTTTCCTGCAGATATGTATTTAGAGGGCAAGGATCAACATCGTGGTTGGTTTCAAAGTTCTTTGTTGACCAGTATGGTAATTGAAAAAGATCCCGCAATGCGCATGATTGTTACGCATGGTTACACTGTTGATGACAAAGGTCGCAAGATGTCCAAATCATTGGGTAATGTCGTGACGCCAGCGCAAATGACTGACAAAGTTGGCACCGATGGATTGCGTTTGTGGGCAAGTGCGATTGATTGGTCCGGTGAAGTAGTAATGTCTGACAAGTTAACACAAAATGTACAAGAAGTGTTCAGAAAAATTCGCAACACCTGCCGATTTTTGTTATCCAACTTGTATGATTTTGACATCGCACTTGATGGTGTTCCATTGGATAAGATGCATCTGATTGATCGTTATGCGTTGCAAAAACTGTTTCAAACAAATAACGATATAATAAGCAATTACAAAGCGTACGATTTTACCGCAGTTTTTCATGCATTAGCGCAATATAGTTCCGTTGATTTGAGTGCGTTTTATTTAGACATCATTAAAGATCGTTTGTATGTCGAAAAAGCTGATGGTCAATCGCGACGATCTGCGCAGACTGCGTGTTGGTACATTTTGGATGCACTGACAAAACTCATTGCGCCTATTTTGTCATTTACCGCAGAGCAAGTTTCTGATCATTATCAAAAAAATAAAAAGCGGTCGATTCATTTGCAAGACTTTGCATCGATGACAGAAATAGCACAAAAATTGTCGTGCGCAAATGTGGCTGATAATGAAAATCGTGAAAAGCAATGGGACGTGCTCAGAGGCATTCGTTCAGCAATATTAAAAGCTATCGAACCATTGCGCGAGCAGGGTGTGATTAAACATTCATTAGAAGCCGATGTTATGGTGTTTTTTGATGAAGGCATGCCAGGGCGTGAGCATCTGCAGCATTTATTTACGCAACTGCAACAAGCTGGCCAAACGATTGAAAGCTTTTTTGAAGAGTTTTGTATTGTTTCGCAATTTACTATGCAACACAATACGGGCGACCATTTGGAGCAATCCGAATACAAAGGGATGTTTATCAAGGTGCAAAAAGCGCAGGGTGACAAATGTCCACGTTGCTGGAAGTGGGGCGCTTCTGATGATGCCGATAAGTTGTGTACTCGTTGTGTGGCAATTGTTCGTAGGCGATAAGAGTGTGTAGAATATCAAATGCAGAAAGGCATAGGATGAAAATATCGAAGATAGTTTATGTATTGAGCTTGATGTTGTTGGGTACGAATATTGCCTATGCCAGTGCATCAGCGGGAGGTTTAGCAATGGCAGTGGTACCCGTACAGCAACCAGCGCCAATAAGACAAGTGATGCGAGCCAATGCGGCACCAAGGGCTCCCTTTGAGGCAGGGCCTTCAAGTTGTCCTGAGCGGTGCAAGGAGATGTGTGAATTTTCAGACTGTTACACTCGTAACGATTTGGTCAAGAGTGGTAAAAATATATTTTCATGTGAAGAAGAAGTGTGTCCCGCTTCTGGTTATCATGCGGCGTCAGTAGTTGTTTGCTCACCTTGTATACTCGCCTTCTTCGTAGTAAGCGGTGTTGTCTTGGGCGCAGTAGAAACAACCGCCAAGGTGATTGAGGCGCCAGAGGCAGCTGCATATGTATGTGGTCCCGCTGAATGTGCGCAAAAAGATTATCTGCGTAGATACAAGGGTGCTAAACATAGCTGTATATATTCAACTTGTTTTGCAGGCAAGCATAATGATAAGTGATAGTTGTGTCATCGTTGCGTGGCAATTGTTCGTAAGTGATAGGTGAAGGGAAAATATGAGAATATTAAAAATAGTTTGTGCATTGAGCTTGATGCTATTAACTATGCACCTTACGCATACAAGCGCGCCAGGGGGACCGATAATACCAATGGAACCTCGATCTGAACTGCGACTTTCCGGCCAACAACCAGCGCCAATAAGTCAAGTAATGCACGTGCAAGTTAATGAATTTGAAGATGATGATCCTATCCGTGGAGTATTTCCAGAAAGAGTCAATGACGTAAGAAGAATTCTTGCATCCGACAAGTCTCTTTTTAAACCTGGACCTTCAAGTTGCCGCAAGCGGAGTAAAGACATGTATCAATTTTCAACCTGTTACGCTTGTGATGCTCAGAGTTGTTTGTCTGGGGCAGAAACTAATTGTTGTTCTACTTTGTTAATTGCGCCCCTTAAGCTGGCCGCTATGGTTATAGCGGGCGTGGTTGATGTTGGGTGTATGGTTGGGCAATGCCCTCCTGCAACAGCATATGTGTGTTGTAACGCTGAACCCGCAGGAAAATGTTATCGGGGGCGACATGAAGCGATTGTGTACGAAATTTTTGGTCTTCGAAGAAAATAAGATAGTTGCAACATCAAAAATGTTGCACAGAAAGGCATAGAATGAAAATATCGAAAATAGTTTATACGCTGAATTTGCTATTGCTGGGTAGTGGCACTATTCAGGCGAGCGGCGCACCAGGGGGTCCTCAAATTGATGGACAAGAATCTGAGGCAAATAAGAAGCTAAAGACAAAATTGTCACAGCTTTTTGGGTTTTTAGTGGTAGCAGCGAGTGATGGCAGACTGGATAAAGATTATCTTAACATGGCAGAACAGTTTTTGCCGATCTATTTGGCATCACGATCAGCTCCAGCGCGCGAAATAATGGAGGGTGATCCGGAAATGCCCGCTCCTCAAGCTCAAATAATGGAAGACGGCGATTTAGTTGGCGATTTCGAAGTTGTTGATGTGGCATATACTATGCGACACAGGGTTGGGGGGCTCTATATTAGAGCTTGTGATGTTAAGGCCGTGTTTGGTATTGAAGCATCACCAGAGCAATGGACTGCAATGAGAATTAAGGTAGCGCGCTGGAAACTTGATTCCAGTCGTGGGATTTTTGTAAAAGGTGCATCAACTTTTTGCAAACGGACAGTTGATATGTGTGAATTTCCTTCTTGTGTATGCGAGTGCTGTAATCCATGCGCAACTTTATATGTTTGTTGTGATGTGGAGGGTGCCCGAAGCCATTACCGCAAACGACATGAAAACGATGTGCTCCGTAGTTTGGGTCTTCGAAAAAAAATTGAAGCAATAAGGGATGAATTATTATAATTTGAAAAATTTGCCGCAGCCCATAAGATAGCTAAAACATCAAAAAAATGTGCAGAAGGGGATAAAATGAAAATATCGAAAATAGTTTATGCATTGAGCTGGATGCTGTTGGGTATGAATATTGCCTACGCAAGTGCGTCAAAAAAACGAACAAAACAAACTTTATCACAAACGATTGGGCAACCAGCTCCCGCAAGACAAAAACCGATGGAAAAAGTAGTTGATGAGCAGTTTGAAGATAATGGTAATTGTTATGCGGGGAGAAAGCCAACAACAGAATCATGCAAAATCAATATGGTGAAAATCAGGCTGGCATCAATATTTAAAGCAAAATCGTCAAATCCATCAGAAGCGTCAGATTGCTGTCAAAGGGTTGACGATTTATATCAATATTCAAGATGTGCTCTTTGTGTTTTGGTTGAAGAGTGTGCTAAACCAGAATATCCCTCGGATCGTTGTGGAGCAGTTATGTGTGCGCCTATATTTTGTGCGATTGATACAGCGCTTACGATTGCACAAACTCCTTGCGCAACAGCTTATGTGTGTTGTGATCATGATGGGTCACGAGGATACTTTCGAGAAGAACATAAGAGACGTCTGTGTTTAGAGTATGGACTCAGAGAAAAAAAATAGAAAAATTAATGTAAGAAAATAAGAACTTAATCCATTTCGTTCGGACCAGTTTTTGATTTGCCGGATGATTCAGGCTTTTTTGCAACGGGCTTAGGGCTTATGGATGGCGCTGGATCATCTAATGTTATTGCAGGGCCCCCTGGCGCGCCCTGTATAACCCTTTTTTTTAATGTTAAATATGATGCCGGTACAATACATCCAACTGGTTGACCGCGTTGTTGGTAGCGAACGTACATGTATGAACTAAAAGCTGTTGTTATATGGTCTATGGTTGTTCCAGGACCTTTCCATGAACTTGGAAAAATGTGTGATGAAGAGAGTTTTGACCCATCTCTTGCTGTCAGGAGCGAAATGTGCTCAAAATCAAGTAGTTCTAATCGGTGCTCTTCAAGTGAGATCTTCTGTTGTGGCAGGCGAGCTCCTTGTTCAATTAGTGTGGCGATTGTTTCTGCTGGAGTGCAGTGGCATGATACATGGTTGCATTGTGCTGTTCTACTTTTTTCGGCATAATCGAGCACGCCAGTACTTAAAATTAATCGCTTTTCTTTATGTATAGCATCTTTATGCGATGCAACAGTGCCACAAAAAGATGCATCTTTTTTAATCCATCCTTTTACAATTGACACCGAATCGCCTTGTTTGAAAGGGCACGCGGGAGCTGCAGGTCGACTAGCTTGTATGTATAAAGCCTGTGATGATAAAACGGCAAGTAAAATAGAGATATTTGATTTTTTGAACATAATAACCCCCCTGGAAACATAAAATAATATAAAAAAATTAACTAACAGAATTAATTATGACAGATTTGGTAGAAGAAGTCAAGGGGGTGGGGTAAGGTGAAGGGGGTAAGGTGGTGTCGCATAACAAATTTGTTTATGTGAAAAATTTAATTTCGTGAACTTGAAGAAGCGGCTATAGCAACTGGGGCTGGCTGGGGCGATGGCAAAAATTTAAAGCCCTTTGGGCCATGTATATATTTGGGGACCCCTCCAATAGAATTTTGTACTATAATCTGTAGGTCAAGCAGTCGTTCTGTATCGCATGAAAGAAAACTGGGCTCATCGGCAAATGATTGCATGGAGTGATTGAGCTGTGACTCAAATCGTTGGCCATCGATCCCATGGCACAACAATGACAAGTGAAATATGGTAGGCAATGTTGGGCATTTGAGTTTAAATGTTAAAATCTCTGACTCTTTTTTTCCGATAAGCATGGGGATGGGTAACGAATAAGGAAAGGTTACTCCAGTCCCCGCAAATGCAGGGAGACCATCATCTGCCCAAGAGGCCGAATCGTCCGAGCATACCGATACGTCTATAGTCACATCGCCGGGCTTAATGTCGATCGGTTCGTTTTTTTCATTTAATATCTGTTTTAATCTGTATTTATCAGGTAACTCCTGCGAGCCTTTTGCCTGGTATACCATGTATTGGTTGAGATAGATGTGCCCCCGTATTTTGCGAATCCAAGTTGTACATTTGGCAGTAGGGCGGCTGGCGGATGCGCCTGCATATGCGCTAGTGGGAAAATGTCGAGGAGTAGGAGAACAAGCATGCGTGCTAGCAGTTAAAAGTATGAAAGGTAAAATAAGCAGGATGAGTTTTGTATTTAATTTCATATGATTCCTAACTCTCTGTTTTAAAAAAAATTAATCCATTCCATTTCACCCAGGTCAGTTTTGATTTGCCTGATTATTCTGCTTTTTTTACATCTTTTAAAGCTTTTAATGTTAAAAATGATGCTAATACTATTCCATTTGGGCCATGCAGATATGGTGGTACGCGCTCGCTATAACCCTCCTCATTAATCTTAGGATCGTGCTTGGGATTTTTTACTATAATTTTTTTCAAAAGAAGGTAATCAGCCTCTTCTTCAGTGAAATCGCGACGCATTAAAGGTCCGTTGGCAAATTTTTCTTTTAGAAAATGTAATTGTTCGGAAAATTGCTGATTGTTGTTTCCCTTGCAAAGCACCAATACATTAAACATTTTTTTTGATTCAGGACATCTCAACTTAAATTGCAAAGAATCACCTTCTTTTTTGCCTTCAAGTATAGATATTGGTAACGCGCATGGAAACGTGTATTTGCCCAAAACAGGATGACCACAACCTCGAGCGCTCCAATTTTTTGACTCTTCGCTCGATGCACAAACATCTACAACAACATCGTTGTCTTTGTATAACACTGGTTGATCCTTATCGTCTAACATATTTCTCAGTCTATTTAAGGGAACATTGAATCCTGTGTCTTTACCAAGATATGTCATATTACCAGCTATATACATAGTTCCCCAAACCTGGGCAGCTTTTGTTTGACTGGCAGAGGCTGCAGGCTGACTAGCTTGTATGTATAAAGCTTGCAATGATAAAACGGCAAGTAAAATATAGATATTTGATTTTTTGAACATAATAACTCCTTGGATAACATAAACCAATATAAAAAATTAACTAACAGAATTAATTATGGCAGATTTGGTAGAGGAAGTCAAGGGGGTGGGGCATGGCGAAACCTTGCGGCTTGCTTCAATTTTCATCGTTAAATTGAAGCAAGGGAGCTTTTTTGTTACGCTTATTTCAGTTTAGGTCATAAAAATGAAATAATGTTCCAGGAAAGGGAAAAAAGATGCGCATAACGGGTTATTATGAGTTTAGAGGCAACATTGAGCATTTTATACCCAATCCTTTGCCCCCTCATTCACCTCCTTTTGTTCTGAACGAAGAAATCATGGCCCTCTATGGGGATGCCATGCTGCATGTGGGTAAATTAAACGAAATGGCAAATAGCTTGCCTGATTTACAACGTTTCATAAAAGCTTACATTATCAAAGAGGCGCTTTTATCGTCCGCTATTGAGGGAATCCATACAACATTATTGGATGTCTATACGCAAACCCTTCTTGAAGAAAAGCCTAACAAGAATACCCGGTTGGTCATGAACTATACCACGGCCCTTGAAAGTGCGCTTAATGTAATGCACAAAGATGGATTGGCGAATTTTTCTTCTGTTATTTTGGCTAGTCACAAAACATTAATGACCTTGGAAACTGATGATAAAGCTGATCCGGGTAATTATAGAAAATACCCAGTTAGGGTAGGGGCGCTTATTCCGCCTCCGGCCGATATGGTGCCTGGTCTTATGAATGATTTGGCGGAATATATAAACAATGATGACGAAGTTCCTGCGCTCATTAAAGCTAGTATGGCTCATGTACAGTTTGAGACGATTCACCCTTTCCTGGATGGCAATGGTCGTATAGGGCGGCTATTAATTGTGCTGATGTTGATTGAGGGCGATTTGTTGTCCACGCCAATCTTGTATCCTTCATACTATTTTAAAAAATACCAGATGGACTATTATCATCATCTTGATGCAGTAAGAACTTTGGGAGATTTTGAGGGTTGGATACTATTTTATTTGACCGCGATACGTGATAGTAGTATCGATGCTTACAAACGAGCAAAAGATATTCAGGCATTACAAGAAAAAATTACGCAAACCATTATCGACAACTCAATCAAAGCGCCGGCCACCAAACTTCGCGCACTGTCACTATTGTTTGTGCATCCGGTGATGAGTATTGGTATGCTGAGCACAGAACTTGATATCACGTACAATACTGCAGCGCAGATAATGACGGACTTTTTGGCAATTGGTTTCCTTGAAGAAACAGATGGTGCAAAACGAGGTAAGTTGTTTAAGTTTGCGGATTACTTGAATCTACTTGATCGCTCATACGATAGAGGTTAGCCGAAAAAGTTTTGATAATAGTAGTGCATAAAAAAGGCTCCTGATTGCTTTGTGTTTCAAAAAAATCAGGAGCTTTTTTATTTATACATTCTTATTCTGGTTTACTTGTGTAATCAAATGAAGCAATTGGTTCGTTGTTATCTATTTTGAATTTAGTAACTCGTGTGGTTGACTGATAGTCGTCAAGGCTTTTTCCTTGCAGGGCGCTCAAGAATACGCCAATTGGCGTACCATGCATAGGAAGGCAGAGGCGTCCTTTGTCTCGACCTTGAAGAACAGCGCGTCCGGTATTTATTTGTCCGGTAATGTTGATTGTAGCAGAATCAAGCTGGTCTTTTTGAGCTGATATTTCAACTTGTTTGATCCAATCAAGAGCTCCTATGGATCGTGTCATCTCGTAACCATGTCTTCCATAACCCAGCTTTTCAAAAAGGCTTTTGCACGAAGCGATTTTTTTATCCGACTGAGTTGGTCGCAAGCATTGCGTAATCTCTTTATGATTAACTACAAAGTTATCAAGCCTTCCCCGTGCATAGTCTGTTGTTGCTTTTACCTGCAATTGGATTTCAACTTCATTGTCTGGTCCTACGGTAACTCTGCTTTGTTGAGTATGATGGCCCCATAACCAGCCGGCAACTCTTTTTGAAACGTCTAAATGTATAGAAGTTTTGTTGCTAGGGGTAGTTTCAACCACTATTTGATCAAGGGTTGTTTGAAGTCCTTGATTGAAGTCAGCTGATTTGAAATCATGCACCTCTGTTTTTGATTCGCCTTGTTTTGATTCGCCTTGTTCGGCCGAACCCAATAATGGCATTGCAGCAAACACAACAAGTGCTGTCGCGATTAATGTATTCATTTTCTTCATAGAAAAATCCTTTGATTTATGAGTTGAACATATAAAATTAACTAACAGAACTAATTATGCCAGATTGGTAAAATAAGTCAACCGGGTTATTGTAAATTTTTCAGATTATAATAAATCTTTCCTTGTCGATTCAATTTTCACCTTTAAATTGAAACAAGAAGGCTTTTTTGTTAGACTGTTTCAGTTTGGGTCATAAAAATGAAGCAAGGTTCCAAGAAAGGGAAAAGATATGCGCACAACAGGTCATTATAAGGTTAGAGGTAACATTGAGCATTTTATACCTGATTCTTTGCCGCCTCATTCGCCACCTTTTACTCTGAATGAAGAAATCATGGCGCTCTATGGTGATGCCATGTTGCATTTAGGTAAATTAAACGAAATGGCAAATAGCCTGCCTGGTGTACAGCGTTTCATAAAAGCTTGCATTATCAAAGAAGCGCTTTTGTCGTCTGCTATTGAGGGAATCCATGCGACATTATTGGATATCTACACACAAACCATTCTTGAAGAAAAACCTAATAAGAATACTCAGTTGGTGATGAACTATACCGCCGCGATTGAAAGTGCGCTTAATTTAATGCAAAAAGATGGATTGGCGAATTTTTCTTCTGTTATTTTGGCTAGTCACAAAACATTAATGACCTTGGAAACTGATGACAAAGCTGATCCGGGTAATTATAGAAAATACCCAGTTAGGGTAGGGGCGCTTATTCCGGCTCCGGCCGATATGGTGCCTGGTCTTATGAATGATCTTGCGGCATATATAAATAATGCTGATGAAGTTCCTGCGCTCATTAAAGCTGGTATGGCTCATGTACAGTTTGAGACGATTCACCCTTTCCTGGATGGCAATGGTCGTATAGGGCGGCTATTAATTGTGCTGATGTTGATTGAGGGCGATTTGTTGTCCACGCCAATC
>Ga0206866_1009_pt1 | contig 41231 bp, 44 predicted proteins | sample Alteio_BWOrgCont_40_FD_152626 | JGI IMG/M metagenome (GOLD analysis project Ga0206866, IMG submission 152626) | Enriched cells from forest soil in Barre Woods Harvard Forest LTER site, Petersham, Massachusetts, United States -... | ecosystem: Environmental > Terrestrial > Soil > Temperate forest >... | reverse complement strand
TTCACCACGAATGTTATATGACAGTATACGAATGGCCTCATCTAATTCCTTTGCAATAGGAAACACAAGTTCATTCATGGTTTCAGGACGATTGCAACAAGGTTGCACACATGCTGTAGACATCATAATGATTATAATAAAAAAAATAGCTCCAAAATATGTGCGCGCATACATGTTTTTCCAAAATTTAGTTAGTACTATTATTGATCAAAATACTGTATATAAGTATAATAAAAGATGATAAAAATTGTTACATAAATTGGGGAATAAAATAACTATGCTTTGTATAAAATTTTCAATTTACTTACTTTTTTTGATGAATACCACTATACATTCAACAGCACTTGTTTTTTTGCAAGGCGCATCTAGAAGTGGCAAATCCAGCATTTGCGATATAATAGAGCAACATGAAAATTGGAATATGGTAGGTTCGGTGTATTTTTCCTATTGCCTTTGGGCATTTAACGAACTGTTCCCTGCAGCATTTGCCTGTATTAAATCAGGTATAGAAACAAGAAATATAAGGCATGCTATTACAAGGAATATATTCATATTCAAAGAAAATGTTTCTGAAGAGTCCAAAAAATCTATTATATTGGCTTCGCAAAAAATTCAAGATCATTTTAAAGATCCCGCTGTTTACGCTCACCACAGAAAAGAATTTTCCGATTTTTCCTTGCGCGAGATATGCAATAACCTCAAAAATAATACGCATGTATTAGCAGACGTAAGCTGGTATGTGACACAAGAGAGTATACAATCAATAGATCCGGCCCCTTCAGTATTTTGCGCATTAGCCTATTGTCCTTTCACTGTAGCTATAGATCGCCTCCTTGCACGAAACAAGATCTCACAAGAGACTGGCAATATAATGAATTATCGTTTTTTTATCGAACCCCTTAAATCCTTTTTATCTCTTTATGACTTGAATATTGAAGAAAAAAACGCGATTGACGTAGTTGAAAAAACAACTTTCCTTGCATGCCTGGATAACATAGAGTTACATTTGCCCCATGAAGCCACAATCATTGCTGATTCAGGATTTATGATGCAAGAACTTACTTGTGAACAACTACAAGAGCATCGTGAAATTTTTTTAAAGAAGTTTGAAAACAACGAGAAGCTCTATGTTGTACCAAAAATAAAGTATGATATATTGCTTAGAACAGACAGGCTCACACCACAAGAATGCGCCGAACAAATAAATGCGCATGTTAGTCAAAAAATAATATTGTAATATGCATATGTTGCTTCTAAAAAGAACGCGCGTAAACATATCCCCATAAAAATTTTCCATTATAGTCTAACTTTGCAAACTCATCTATTTCATACAATAACTCATCAATGGAACAAGCCCATTCTTTGTGACTATTTATGTAGTGATTGCTTTCGAGTACAAACCCAGGAATGTCTCGTGAAGAAAAGTTAAACTGTGAATAACCTAACGAAACCAGATGATTCAAACACGCTATCGAGTTTGCTTTACAAGATATATCAAATTTAAAAGCGATGCAGCCGGCCGGTTGAGAAAGAGTTTTTATCCATGCACAAGCAGAATCTGCTGGTACATGGATATTGCAAAATCGTGGCATGCCAAAACGAGCAATCAAACCATCTAGAGACTTATCGCAACCCATTTTCTCTTCCCAGAAAGTATCCTCAATTAAAGAAAGATTTTCTAACTTACTTGCTGTACGTAATACATCGGAAAATTCTGAACTCAAATTGCAACAGATGAGCTTTGCGCCATACCCTAGATATCTATCAATAAGAATTTTATCGGATGAACCGATATCAAAAACTAAAGAAAATGCAGGAAATATCTGGCTAAAAAATTTAATCGTATGTCGTATCGATATTGGAACTTTAATAAGTTTATGCCAAAAATAATGTTCTACTTTTTGTGGATCATCAAGATCAAGCATTTCTTGATGGGCTTGGAGAAGGGTCTCAGAAAAATGGCGCTTACATAAAGGATCGTCGCAATCAATTAAAGCAACTTTTGTGCCTTGCACAATCATATTGTTCATCAACCAATCGGTATGTCCAGCATCTTTAATGGTAAGTAGGCTATCTTTTAATTGTTTGCTTGTGGGATATACACCATGACACATTTTAAAAGTGCATAAATTGATGCCGGGTATCCATGGGGTGGTTTTAAAAGCACCATTTGGCCAAGAAGCTGGCTTGGTGAGTTGCTTATAGATAAACGAGCTTTCAATATGGTAAAGATTATTTTGCATAATAGAGCGTAACCAGGTTTTTCGTCGTAAATATATATTTGATGATTTGATGCTATACAAGATAGTAGATTTATCATTATCAATCGGGATTTTACCAATAATCTGGCCTTCTTTTGTAGCTATATATTCTTCCATGTCCGTATCATTTGGCCCTACTTCCATAATTAAACAGTCGCTTAAGCCCAGCATGGCTTCAATAGCTTCTTGCCATTGCTCGCCGAATGTATGTACAACATTGAGAGCGAGCGTCACATCAAAATGTTCACATTCGCCTAAATGTTGTAACCTATTTGGCGTAAAGTGCGCATTGAGAAAAATAATATTGTTAAGCTCATTGTGTGTTTTACAAACTTCCAATAGTGAGTCATTTGCTTCGATCATAACGCATACAGCATTGTAATCTTGAGCTGCTCGCAATGAATAATAGCCTTGATTGGCACCAATATCGAGCATAGTAAAAGGTCGTTGATATAGGTTTAATAAGGACTGTATGCAATGATAGCGTTGATTGTCGCGTTTATCATCACAAACAATTTTTTGTTGAATGCCATGCGCTGTTAGAATAAATAGAAGAAACAAGCGGCAAAAAATGTTCTTTTTATAGGCAACAAACATACTTATCATTTAAGGGCATAGGGAAAAGTATCAAGTTCTATTAATTGTAAATCAGGATTGAGCATCTTTGCCCCAATGCCTTGGTATGATCCTGGCGCTATAACCATATTACATTCAGCAAGCAGCAACAAGGTTAACAGTTCATGTTGCCCGCGTTCTGCCGGCGTTGTCGAAGTGTCGTTTCTAAGATGGGGGATATCGACGCATTGAGGGCCAAAATGATCCTTAAAACTCATCGCAAAGTCCTGAAGATCGGTGCATAGAAATATTTTACATACTCCAATATCTTTGACTTCGTGCTTGACACGTTCACATAAAGCAACAGGGTCCCATGGGGGCTGCACCTCTGGTATGATTGGATGTTGATAGTAAACCCCAACCACAGGGATATCTTTAGGCCAATAATCATGCTTAATTTGATTAAGCTGTTCTTGCATAGCAGGCTGTAGACGCATATACGTATTTAGCAAATAATGGCCTCGCTCCACTGACATTGTGCATACCGTATTAAATCGTATGGTACTTCGTTTGTGGCGAGGAATCCTAAGAACAGCGCTGTGTTCAGATGATCCGATCGCATGAAACCCAAAGTAGTATTGCCACCAATTAGGGCCGCGCTCTGCGCTAAAATGTTTTCCGTTTTGATTGAATAGAATTTCAAAACCAGCATTCAAACCTTTATCGTACTCATCAAGAAGGCCCAATGCAGTGTACCAAATTTTGATCACATTGTTGTCTTCATGCAGACCATCAATAAGATAATAATTATGAGCAGCGTTAGAAATTGATGCCGCGCTACATAATAAGAAAAAAAGTGCAAAATATTTATTCATAAAAACCTATTCGCTATAACTTTTATTAAGTCTTATCACTGGGATGTTTGGGTTGAATTGCAAAGAACAATCACTTAAGTTTGAGGCCATTTTTATGAGTACTGAGCAACGAGATAACAACAAACAATCAATAATAGCGTCTTCGCCTTTCTTATATGGTGCTAAATCACTGCGCATATGAACACCTGTGGTAGAATCACTTCTTAATGCATCTCGCATGATAAGTAGTTGAGAAAATTTTTCTTTTATATATCTTTCAAAACGAACATCATCTGTTGCCACAAAGATTTTTATCTGTTCATCTGTATGATCAGCCATAACAGCACGTATGTGTTCAGTAACAGTATCATATGAAACAGGATCAGCTTCCAATTTGTCCGTTCCTCGATAATGCACGCCGATTACAAAGTTGCTACCAAAGCTGTGAGTACAAAAATCATCGATTTGTTGTGTAATATACGGGCGAACAAAAATATATTTTTCTATCAACTCATGGGCTCGTTCACGTGACATCTCAAATTGAGCATGGTAGGCAAATGCAATTTTTTCATGGGTGGGAAATAACTGTTCCTGCATACCCTCAATAGCTTCACCAAGGACAATAGGCGCAAAATAATAATTCCACCAATTATTGCCTTGTACCGGATCAAAATAACTGCCTTTATTTTCAAAGTCGACTCGCAACCCAGAAATATCACGTCTATCATAACAATCAAGTGCGCCGATCACCGTGTTAAAAGCGCTAAAAAAACCAGGATTATAGAGAGGTAACGTCAATGCGTATGCGGTATGTTGAGGCGCAGTGTTTGGCCATCCACTAGGGTTTAATAATGCAATTTTATGAATCGCGTCAGACCATGCAGGTCCATCCCAAGCACGAAAATCTTTTTCATCTATATATATATTATATATATGTGGCATATTCCATGGTTGTCGAAATTCCGGCGAACTGCCAATTACAACAAGAACAACCTTTGCATGAGGAAATTTTTGTTTGAGTAACTCAATAAATTGTTCAGCTTCATTGCGATCCATTTCATTATACCGTACCAAGGCGACAGGGCTGCCATTCTGTAATAAAGACAATAATCGTTGGAGCCGACGATTAAATTTCGTTTTAACAATGGAAATTGAATCACGCCAACTTGGCAATATCTGGTGCACGGGCATTATTTCCCCGTCTTCAGGAGCTACTTGATTACGAATCGTAGGAAAGTCGTGAATGTATATCAAACCGTAACCGTCGACAACCTATTTTCTATCATCACTCTCATACATTTGATCAGGTACAAGTACATGAGCAAAATTATCCCGAAATAAATCCTTTAGAGATTGCATCGAAACAATCATCCAATCAAGCGGATACGCAGTTGTACGCAAATTGTTGTGGCGAGCCGCTCGTGCAACATTGCAAGCACCACCGATGCTGACAATTTCAATTGCTGATATGCTTTGTATTGCCATGGAAAATGTGAGAAAAATAAACACATACAGGGGCATGCCGTTCCTGTCTTTATTAAATAAAGATAATTTACCAAACAATAGAAGATTTTTCATAAAAACGAATTTCGTATGCGAACTCTCAAGCTGAAAATGTAGAGTTGTTTGTGTTATAAAATCAAGGGTTTTTTAAATTAATATTAGTTCACTAATTTAAATTAACTGCTTGATAAAGTCAAGGTGAAGTGGGGCTTTAATCACACAAGTCTCGATCAGTTTCGAATGCTATCTCTACAACACCTCGGGGCTTAAACATATCCATGAACTGCTCAAACATTTCTGATCATTCTTTTTTGCATCGTACTTCAAAATAAGGGCACCCACCCTTGATGGTCAATTGAACCACGCGTCCTTTTTCATCTCTTATAAATGTATAAACTATGTTATCAGCATTTTGATGTAAGGCCATGAATTGATCTACGGCAACAGGAGAAATCTGAATATTTTGAGGCAAATACAAAGCGTTGCCTTTTTTTGTAATCGTATAATTGGATTTGAAATCTGGGTGATCGTAAATTCCGATATAATCGTTATAAGTGGCTGGATCAACTTTTATTGCGTCGCAACTTGGCATATCATAAGGTACATCAAGCATAATTGCTGCAAGGGAATCTCGCGCATCATTAACCCATGAATGAAACAAGTTGCTTAAAATTACAATGTAGATTTCATCATGAGTGAAAATAGACAGATTTGACTTAAATCCGCTTGATAACACTCCTGCGTGTTCTATGCATGGATGGTTCATTAAGTGATTAGTTTGACAACCATAGCCATAATTTTCTTGAGCGTGATATGGTGTAAACATAGCTTTGAGAGAATCATGGTTAATCAATGCGCCAGTATTTAACGCTTTGGCAAATATATAGAGATCATGAGCCGTACAGATTAAACCGCCACCACCCCTAAAATTTTCATACACATAATGCCCATTAACCAAGGTGTTTGTTTCATTCGCACAATAACCAGTCGCACAATTTTTCAAAATGGCATAATCATGATCACGAAAAAAGCTGTCATTCATCTTCAGAGGTTTGACAATATTGTCTTTGATATAAGCTTCATACGTTTTACCAGAAATTTTTTCGATGATGGACGAAAGGATATAATATCCAGCATTACTATAGTGATAATCTGCACCGGGCTCAAACTCTAATGATTTGTTTGCATAAAAAGTTGTCATTTGTTCGATGGTTGCTGGGCAAACCACCATTTCAAGAGGCATGTTGCAAGTAGATACGCCGGATGTATGAGAAAGTAACTGGTGAATGGTTATTTCATTACCTCGAGGATAATCAGGAAGATATCTACTTATCGGATCATTAACCTGTAACAACCCTTGTTCTTGAAGCAGCATAATGGCTGCCGCCGTCACCATTTTGGTAACTGAAAGTATTTTGAATTTTGTTTGCGCGGTATTAGGGATTTCAAATTCACGACTTGCAAGTCCGTATCCTTTATTGAGCAATATGGTATTACCTTTTGCAACTAGTACAGACCCGCTAAATCGACTTAATTTTGTTAATGTTGCCATATATGCATCTAATTTTTGACTAATGGCTTGTGCGTTAGCACAATCATTTTCTGTAACTACTTTTTTGTAACCTATAAAGTCCTCTGGATCCCAGGGTGCATGGACATAGTCTGGACATTCATCAAATGCAAGATGTTTATAAAAAGTACGTGCGCACTCATTTATGCGCCTGGTTACCAAAGCTAAAGATGTTGTATGAGGAAATAATTTTAATACTGAAAAAACTAATTTTCTTCCTATGCCATTCTGCCAGTATCGGGTATCAACAACAAGTTGACGTATATACAGCTCTCCCGATGCTGTTGGTTTATCGAAAGAAATATAACCAATTAAACTATTTTCAAAGAATGCTCCCACAACAAAAAATTTTTTTGCACAAAAGGGAGCATGTTCTTCTTGCCAAAAATAGGTACTTATTCTTTCTGGAAGCGTAAGGGGCTTAACAAGTTTAAGATCTTCATCAGAGGCATGCTCGTATGCTTTCAAAAGGGATGTAACAAAGATTGGTGCTGCTTGCGCAAATAGTTGTTCATCCGTGACTTGTCTTAACTCAATGATACGATTTTGATAATCATTAAAAGTTTCTACTTTTTGATTGGCATGAAATATATGAACAGAACCAATAGCCATTATTATGAGCAACAATTTTTTATAAGACGGTATATTTTTTTTCATGTTCATACAGTTCTCCTGGAAAAGTAATCTAAAATTAATTTTGTTTATCGCGCACAACTACTCAACACGCGCTATCGCTCGGACAAATGCGCCAGCGGTGTCAAATTTGGGAGGCAAAGCAATAACCTCAAATTTTGTAATATTGAGCAGTTGATCAAGATTTGTCATCATCTCGATAATCAGTAGATCATTGGCCAACAATATTTTGTGAACAGGAAAAGGACAGCAATCTGGGGAAGGAGAGTCCATACCAACTATTTTTACACCAAGTTCAACTAATTTGTGCGCAAATGGTTCGGTAAAAACAGGATATTTTTCAAAGTAGGCTGGCGTTCCGTATATCTTTTCGCAACCAGTCAAAATAAGCACAATATCTCCTGAGCGAATATCAACATTTTCGAGCATATCAATATCGATGACTTCCTGATTGCGCGCATCGAGCAATACGCCTCTTCCTATAAACTTTTCGGGCGGGTATTGGGCAACAGACTTTCCACCAACGATCATATGTTGTGCAACATCAATATGGGTGCCGACGTGCATTGCTGTGTGAAGCATGTTGTCAACGATAAAGCCATATTTTACAAATTGCTCTAATTTCAGAGGGGGATCATTTGGCCAACCGGGAAGATCGGGTGTAATAGTGCGTGTTAAATCTATGTATTTCATATATTTTGCCTTTGAATATTTCACTTTAACCTTAATGCTACATTATTATACATTATACAAATTATCTGAACAATAGTTGAGCAAAGCATTTATTTTCTCCGCCGGTAGTTGGTAAGATATTGATTAAAGAAAAAATCAAAACAGGCGTTCGATTATAGGAATAAAAAATGGTTAAACATAAATACTTTTGGGCAATCTTGTTTTTTTTGGTTGCCTTAGTTGCTATTTGGTTAGTTAGTACCTTAAATCTTAATAATTTTCCTAAGCCTACTGGTGCGTTTGGTGTTGGAAAAATAAGTTATCACCTTACAGATATTAGCCGTAAAGAGACCAATATAAAAGTAGATAGCCCTCGTGAACTTATGCTTCACATTCACTATCCAGCTGCGACACAAGCGCAGGGGCCATGCATGTTCTATGACGCAGATGCATTGCAAAATATGAAAGGGTTTGTCCATTTATTAACTAAATTGCCAATATGGTTATTGCATGGTTTAGATTGTACGAAAACATACGCTCAAATTAATGCGCCTATAGCTAACGAACAAAAAACATATCCGGTCATACTGATGTTGCACGGCTCGGGAACCATGATTCAACATTACACCTGGATTGGTGAAGAACTTGCCAGTCATGGTTACATTGTAGTTGGTATTAATCATCCATATATGGCAGCAGTTACGCGATTTTTGGACGATCGTGTTATTACAAGTTTGGTTCATCAAAAAAAGGCTGAAGGTGAGCACATTTCAAAAGCATGGAAACAAGAACAGTTTGAAGTTGCGGTGCAAGACATAAACTTTGTGATTAATAATTTGGCTATGCTTAATCAACAAACCACGTTAGCAATTCATAATAAGCTTGATTTAGAACAGATTGGTATTTGTGGACATTCGTCTGGTGGATCACTGTCGATGCGTATGTGCTTGGAAAATAAACGTATAAAAGCTGGTATCTCTTTGGATGGAAATATCCGTGGCAGTGAAGGGCTTGTTCCTTTTACAACGCCATTTTTAGTTATTTTAGCCCAAAAGAGTCATGTCCACCAAGGGCAAGATGGCCAACAGAATCTTGAAAAACTTATTCAGTTGTGCCATAAACCAGATATGCAGATGACTATAATGACTTTTAAGGGTATTGGACACGGAACTTTTTGTGATCTGCCGTTGTTATTACATGAAACCTTTTTGACTCAATTTTTATCACATATTATTGATGTTGATATTAATGCTTCATCGAGTCGTGCGCGTACAGCAATCAAAAAAGCAAAATCGTACATGATTAACTTTTTTGATCATTATTTGCGTAATCAATCAACACCATTATTGGTACATCAAACATGTGATATGGTAGTCGATATAGATTAGATATTTTAACCATTGCGCATACATGGTACAATTCCTATGCCTCGTCTCTGTCAAATTTGAGGCCTTTTATTTTAACTTTAAATGCAGAAAACTCTTTTTTTTCTTAGCTATTTTTTCTGCTTTAGTTTCTCCGTTTTCAACCAAAAGAATAACTCGGCATTCTTTGCCTAGAATATCTAAATATTTTGCAGGAACTTTTATAGTACCTTTTTCAATTTTAGTCATAAATTCTATTGCTTCCATATCTCTTTTTACGTTTGGCGTCTGACTGTACTGTCACATTTACGGAAGTGGCATTTCCTGCATGCTATATTCAATATCAAATGTGGGCTTGGTGGTTTTAAATGATAAGCCCACGAGAATGACAGGTTTGCCAACTTCCATAAATCTTTCATAATATTTTTTACTTAAAATCTGCTCAATTGCTTTTTTGCTATCGGTATTCAGCTTCAATTCGAATATGTACACATAGTGTTCAGTTATAATGACACAATCAATTCTACCTTTATTGGTTAACATTTCTGATTGGGATTCTAATGAAAGTAAACTGAGTAAGAATTGAAAGAGAGAATGGTAGTAACTTTCCTGGGCAATATGCAAAATAGATGGAATATGCGCAAATAATGTAGTCAGAACGCTGCAAAATTTTTCTATATTTTTATGCTCTAATGACGTGAGCAGTTGCTTGCATAGCGTATTAATCTTAAACGATTGGGTGCCCGATAGTGTTGCAACCACAAACCTTTTAAAGGAAGATTCTACTTCGTAGTTTGGAAACCCAAGTTCAAATGAATCATTTGATGGATTATAGTCAGATATAGTCAAATAACCTGCTTGAAAAAGCAACGGCGTCAATGGAATGTTGTCAATTTCAAACACATCTAAATCTTCTGGGGTTAATGTAGTACGAGACATTTCTTCCAATGATGGGTACTGCGTTTTAACATATTGAATTAAGAATGAAGGCGTCCCGGAAATAAACCAATAGTTTCTTAATTTTGCCTTGTGTAGATAGTGAAGCACGGAAAAGGGGTTATATACTTTGATAGGCGCGTCAGAGAATCGATAACCATTATACCATTTTGTCATGTTTTCTAGTTCATGGATTACTGATGTTTTGTTTTGTTGAGCAACGTGATTGAGATGCTCTTTAAAATAAATTTTTATTTCATCTAGGGTATACCCCAAAAGGTCTGCTGCCTCAGGATAGATACTTATATCATCAAGATTATTGATACCGGAAAATATCGATGTTTTGGTAAATTTAGTAATACCGGTGACAAAAATTTTATGTATGGAGGCATCCATGCCTTTAAGGGCATCATAAAATTCTTTAAGCTTTGTGCGGATGTCTTCGGCCAAAGGAATATTTTTGATATGATCTAAAATTGGTTTGTCGTACTCATCGATAAGTAGTACCACTTTGTTTTTCTTTGACAAAAGTTTAATTAAAAGCTGAAATTTTGAGTTTGAATTTGGAGCGTCAGTTAGGCTAATTTTGTGTTCATGCGCTATTTGTTCAAGTGTCCAACTTAAATTAATATCGAGGTCTGTCGGAGTTCTGTGTCCGATGGTCGAAAAGTCCAAATAAATTATCGGATACTCTTGCCAATCATAATCACTGGACCCTATCCACAAATTTTTGAATAATTTCTTATTTCCTGAAAATATTTCTTTCAATGTTGAAAGGAGTAATGATTTTCCAAAACGACGAGGGCGCGATAAGAATCGATATGGCAGGCCGTTAATTAAATCATATATCTGTTTAGTTTTATCTACATATATAAGATCTTCTTCAATAAACTTGGAAAATGTTTGTATGCCTATGGGTAAATTTTTCATAGTGCCCTTTTTTATCTTAAAAACCAAAAAACGCTTTTTATTAAAGTATAAGGTGAATAAGGAGCTAAAGCCAATGCATTTACAAAAAAAACTACCAAAGAAAAACTGTATATGCAGCTAATTCTAAATGCAATCCATGCGTTTTTTAAATAATCGTATACTGGACCACATGATAAGCGCTGTAAAGATTAAAAGCATGCCAACACACAGCCAGACATTCAAATATCCTTGTTGCCCCAAAACAGATGCGCGAGCTCCTTCGTACGCGTAAATCCAAGGCAAACAACGAACAAAAAATCCCAATGCTGGTGAAACAGCGGCCATGGTGGCCCACGATGAAGCCCAACCATTTAAGAAAAACATCGGGCCTATAAGTCGCAACTCGAGTCTGCTGTGACTTTCTGCTGTTTTAGTAATCACGGTTGACCATAACGCAAACATACCAAAAAACAGGCAGGCAACTGTATAAAGAACAAAAAACTTAAGTAAGGAAAAGTTACTCAGATCAAAACGATTACCTAAAATAATTTTGCCAAGCAACAACGGCAAACTGTTAAAGACTGCTGATTTTATCGCCAGATATAATCCATTTTTAATCCAGACCATCCAATAGGGGATGGGCAATGTCAATTCATAACTAATATTTTTGGGGCCGCACAAATCTGTCGCAATCGCAATTGAAGCAGCCCATGCGTTATAAGCCCCCATAATTATGACCATACTTACCGAAGTGAATGCGCCATAATTTTCTGGCATACCCATTGCGGTGATAACATAACCGTTGATGAAAATGATAAAAAAGGGCCATGTTGCAGCATCGATAAGATTTGCAAAAAAGTCTTTCCATATAAATCTGACATCGGCCAATAGCAACCAACCAAAAACAGGCAGCGATGTTTTTAAAGAACGCATATTCATAGATAATCCCTACCTTGTCTCGCCATAGCTTGAGCGTCGGCGGATGATTCTGGTGTTTGTTCATTAATCAACTGAATAAATACATCTTCAAGACGGCCTTTATTGTACGAGCTCATCAGTGCCTGCGGTGTATCGATAAGTTGTACACGACCGGCATGCAATAAACAGATACGATCTGACAATATTTCAGCTTCATCTAAATAGTGAGTCGTCAACAAAACAGAAACGCCTTGTGCTTTTAACCCTTTAATAATATCCCACAATTGGCGTCGAATATGAGGGTCAAGCGCAACTGTAGGCTCATCTAAAATAACGAGTTTTGGTTTGTGTACAATAGAACGTGCAATTAAAAGGCGCTGTTTATAGCCGCCGGACAATATCGCAGGAGATGCATCAATATATTTGTGTAAATCAAATAGTTCAATTAACTCTTGCACGCGGTGTTCAATAGCATGTGGCTTCATTGAAAAATAGCGGCCTGCAAAAACAAGGTGTTCTCGCACCGTCATATGCAACGCTAAATTTTGACTTTGAGCACAAAATCCAAGATTGCGTCGATAGGCGATAATATCGTTGTAAATTGATACATCGTCAAATAGCACATCACCAGAAGTTGGTGGATGCAATGAGGCAACAATAGATGACAATGTCGTTTTTCCTGCGCCATTTACGCCCAAAAGGGAAACGATTTCACACGGATTAATATCGAGTGAAACGTCTTTCAATGCGCTGTAATCGCCAAACATTTTTGTAATATTTTTAATTTTCAACATTTTGGATGTCCCATGCTTTTATACATAACGTTCAAAAAACTTTCTAATCTCTGTTTGCGTTTGGTGCATGATTGCATTATCACAAAAATGACCCAACGGCCACTTGAGCAGTTGCAAGTCAGAAATGCCATGACTTGCACTAGGAACTACGATGCCATACGCATCAGCATTATTAATTGCTTTCATATTTTCATATAATTTTTGACCGCTATGCTCGCCCGATACGTCTGCCCACAAAAACATAAACGGCTTGTTAAATGGCTCGTCGGTATTTGCTGTTTTTGTCCATCCATCTGCATTAATTCCAGCTTTTACTCGCGCATCATTTTTGACCAAATCGATTGCTACTGCGCCACCATGAGAGTTGCCCAGCACGCCGACACGGTCAAGATCTAATTTTTGGTACAGGCTCCATGTGGAATCATTATTCAGTTTTTCCAGTTGTGTCAGCACAAATTGTAAATCGGCAAGCCAAATAAAGTGAGCTCTGCCGCGGTAGGGATAAATGAAGTCACGATCAGTTTTGCGTATTGCTGTTGCAAATGCTGTATCGATTTCTATTACATTGCCATCAGGAAACACGGTCACTTCTAAATCATACGGATGTTGCACTTCAACGACGATAAATCCGTTACTTACTAGATCTTCAAAATAGGCTGCATAGGTCATTGAGGCTGCAATGCCTGGCGAGAATAAAATAACGGGATATTTCGATTTTTTCTCATTTATTGGGGCATCGAGGTTTGCGTGTGCTTTAATGCCATGCACAAACATCTGCCATACAAATTCCGGGATGTGTGACTCTTTTGCTTGGTAATGAGCAAAGGCTTTAAAGTATGTTGGCCTGTATGGGTACAATTTCGTTGTGTCACCAAGCGCAGGATAATAAATATCTATCGGAAGCGCACGATGCTCTTGTGTATGGGATTCATGCATTGGCCGTGCATCATCAACAAATGTGTATGAGCGTAAGCCCACTGCATAGGGGCCTGATAGAGCTGGATATGGTTTGAGTATAGGAGTGAGGTGCCAAAGTAAACCTAATGCACCAAGCATTACGACACCAACTATTATGCCAACTATTTTTACTATCTTCATTACAAAGTTTCCTTCGCATCAAGTGTTGCTGCAATTTTTTGTAATATGTCTGAGTTTTCTATTTTATACTCCATAAAGCTCCAATGATTCTGGATGATTTTGTGACTTTTTTCTTGCATTGGCTTGGGGTCTGGCACAAATCCCCACGAACGATAAGCACGAAGTGCATTTTCATTCGTTACGCGTGTGTATAAAAAGATTCGTTTTATCTGTGGTGCAATAGCAAAAATTGAGCTCATAAGTAGTTTGCCCAAACCACTGTTTTGTTTAGCTGGTGCAATGCCAATGCCCGTAACTTTAATGTCGCCATCAGCATATTCAGGTGCTATAGAAAAAGTTATGTATCCAAGTGGCGCCAGCGTTGCTTGATCTTTGGCTACCGCGAAAAAATAAATATCGTTGATAAATGGTTTGAGTATATCGGGGCCATAACTGCTCAGGTCCATCTCATGCATCTGTTTTAGATTTGATTGTATTTTATTTTCAACTGCTTGCCAGTCAACTGATTCTGAACCTTTTTGAAAAAATGGCTCGTACTGCTTCAGGTGTTCATCTTGTGCCACTGCCTCGGGGTGCTTGCGCAAAAATTGTAGTTCAACTGTTGCAAATGCCTGAGAGGCAATTTCTGCGATGCTCTTCATGCCCGCAGCATAATTTGGAGATAGTATATCTGTTTCCATCCATTGCAGAATAACAGGCGCGCCATGTTTATCTTGTGCTAAAAATGTTCCGGATCTTTTTTGTTGTGTATGCATTTCGTTCTCTTTTCTCTTTTTTAAAAGTTCAGTAATTGATGCCGCAACAATAGCGGCAAGCAGTAACGCAATGACTAAAGTGCTCGCGCCTCTTATATTATTTTTCATTCATCCCTTTTTGTGTTTTCATGAACAATTATTGCCTTTAACGTTATTGCCACATTATTATAAAGATTATCACAACAATAGTTTAGCAAGAGATTTATTTGGGGCAAATAAGCTAAGGAATAAAAAATGACATATAAAAAAATCACCATACTGAGCATAGGCTCACTCTTAATCGCCGGTATCACCTATATAGTATCAACGCACAATGTCACCATATTGCCAAAACCTACGGGCGAGTATGCAGTTGGTTTTACTGCATATCAGTTGATCGACACGAGTCGCCCAGAGTCACAAGTAGAGCATGGCAATGCACATCGAGAGTTGATGATTAATGTCTGGTACCCAGCACAACAAACATCTGATGAAAAAAGGTTATATGCGTCACCATTAAGTTTGCCTGTACTTAAAGAAGGCTTTTCAATGTTGTCCAAGCAATCCGAGGTATCGGCCGAGCAATTTTCCATAGAGCATTTTGCTTACGTAGATTCTTTACGGTCGCATGCGGTAAGCAATGCGCCGATTGCACAAAAACAGGCCTCGTATCCCGTGCTTGTTTTTGCCCCAGGATTTGGCGCGACGTGCCAGCTTTATTCAAGCTTGTTGGAAGAAATTGCCAGCCATGGCTATATTATTGTTGGCATTAATTTCCCGCATATTTCCAATCCGGTTGAGTTTCCTGATGGCCGTGTTGTCAAAGCTGATATCGTATACCGCGAGCCAGCTGAAATGCGCGCATATAAAGATCTGCAATATCCAACCTTACTTGATGATATTACATTTGTGATAGGGCAACTTGAGATTATCAATAATAATGCGCAGCATTTTTTGTATCACAAATTGGATTTGCAAAAAGTTGGTATGTTGGGACACTCTTTTGGTGGCACGGCCACTATTGGTATATGTCAAACAGATACGAGAATCAAGGTTGGCGTTGATATGGATGGCAAGCTGAATGTATGGAATCTGGGCAAGCCCCTTATTGTGCCATGCGTATTTCTTATTGCACTGCATCCGGCCGACATGACAGATCCGATAAAAAAACTGTCTCAAGATGCAACGGTTGCTGGGCAATATATTGAGCTTAATGAGATGCATCATGGGTCATTTGGTGACTATTATTTTTTTGTTAAGCCGAATCCTGCACTGAACCTGCATCCACACAAGGATATTGAACTTATACGTGCATTGTTGCTAAAAATTCTTGGTGAGTATTTGGCTTAAGGGTTCTTCTCAAAAAAAACATCGTTTTCAGTAAGTGTTGAGCTTAAAAATAAAGCAAGCATACCCGGGGATTTCATACCTGAATATGCTTGCTTGTTTGAGATTCTTATTGTTGTGAACTGATGAACTATTCGATGATATGTCCACTTTTGATCAAGCTTTGATTTTTGCGGCCAACATAGAATGCTGCGCCAAGCCAGACGCCGATTATACCAAGGCTGAAAAATGTTCCATATACCATAAGTTCAGACAGATCATGCTTGAAGAAGTTGTTAATGCTTGCGCCGCCTGCTTTAGAAAAGCGTCCACCAAACATATCAATCCAGCCCTTTGATTTAAATTTCGCATCTTTACTTGTTGGAATATACATCATTTCTTTGAGTGGGTTATTAAGCGCATAACCAAGACTTTTAACAATCATGAATGCAGCAAAGGTTGCCCATAAAAGGTGCGCATTGCTTGGACCGGTATAAAAAAACAATAATAATCCGCTAACAGTTAATGCAAAAATAACTGGGTAAATCGCGAGCGATATGCGTGTACCAAAACGTTTAATAATATAGCTTGTGCCAAGCAGAGCTATCAACAAGGATAACCCATTGGCGCTTACACCAAAGATACCTTCAAACCTATTGAATGCTATATCTGAAGCATAGGCAGGTAGCCTGGATGCTTGAGAATGCATTTGATAGTCGATAATTTGCGAGCAGATTTCATAAAAAGTGGATATGATTAAAATCCCCATGAGGTAGGGGCGTGATGCAAGTAACACCAAACCAGAAGTAAACCCTTGCCAGAAACCATCTTTCTTTTTTTCATTTACGGCAGCTGCGTGATTGCTAACCATTTCTTCTTTGGGAGTGGTACGAATGAAATACCAGATCATGCCAACTATGGCAAACATGAACATTGCCGCCAAAAAGATAAATGGCCACATAACGCCAACATGTTCGGTAAAAAGCAGTAAACCAGAGCCACCAATTGCACCTACCTGCATACAGGACACAATAAAAGGAAATCCTCTTTTTGCTGCATCAGTGGTGGTGATACTATTGGTAAACGACCAAAAAAGCGCAACGACTAAAGAGCCAAAACTTTCAACGGCGAAGTAATTGGTCCATCCTACTACAGCAAGTAGCTGCTTGCCAACTACATGAGCTCCGTATGCTTCTTTGGCAAAAATGAGGCAGGCAATCGTGGTAAAAAGAATTCCATAAAAACTACAGATAATATAAAATAGCTGATGCTTTTTGAATAGATCGATGAGTTTTGAATAAACTAATACGGTAACAAGAATAACAAGCGGAGACCAAAATTTAGCCAAGGGTTGGAACAGTACTCCTTGATGAGCCGGCCAGCCAAGTTCCATAGGAAAGGCTATTTTTAAAAATATTGTCTGTTTCAATAGCCTCAGTAGCCAATAGGTGCCGATAACAAAAAAACCCGTAATGGCCAATAAGCCAAATTTACGAACTTCTTCTTTTTTTAAATCGGGGAAAAAATAATGTACAGACTGTGTAATCATAAAAGGGGTCCTTTAAAAATAGGTTATAAAAAACTAAGGGCTTTTCCTACGGATGCACTTAGCAACAATATATAAAGAAGGCCCTATTGAAATCAATCATATGAACAAAGAAATAGTTTACATCTTGAGATAGATAAAGGCAATTAAAAAAACGACAAAGAGCGTTTATCTTTTGTGCATCACCTGTACTTAGGCAAGAATATTGAACTTATACGCACATTATTGCTAGAATTTTTTGGTGTCTATTTGGCTTGGGGGGCGCCCTTTGTTTGATTAAATTTTCAATGGGAACAAAAAGCGGCTGTGGCAACTCATCCCATGCACACCACTCCCACTTTTCACATTTGTCTGGTTCCAGCACCTGGGCAATACCATCAATATAATCGGCTGACATAAAAATGGTAACATAGTGCTTTTGTTCCAATTGGAAAAAATCATTGGTGACTGCATGTACACCAATAGTGCCCACATGTAATCCGGTTTCTTCTAGCACTTCTCTGCGGGCACAGTCTTCAAAAGATTCGCCAAACTCCAAATGTCCTCCAGGGAAACACCAGGTGCCATCGCCATGTGCATTTTTACGTTTGCCTAAAAGGACTTTATTATTGTTGGTTATGATCACGCCAATACCAACACGGGGATGTTTAGTCATGTTTGTGCCTTAATCAATGATTTCAGGATATTTTTCAGGGTCTGCCAAACAGTATTTTTCGCCAAAGCTACCTTCTTGATGTTCGGCAATGGTCACAAATTTGCGACCTTGAAATCCCCCTCGGTCTTGAGCCTTTTTGGTTTGGGCAGAAATAATATCTTGCATAGTAAAATGATGCACATCACAAAGGGAAGAAATGACTTCCATAATATCGGCAAGCTCTTCGATTAATGCTTGCTTGGTTTGAGCATTGCAAACTTCATGGGCCTCTTCTAAAAATTTTATCTTTAACTGGTCTGAAAAGTCTTGGTCATTTAATGCCAAGCAATGAATTTTTGATCCCATCTGTTCCATGCGATCAACTAAGTTATCTCGCCATAGTTTGTTTTGGTTGAATTTACGAAGTTTCATATGAGTTCCTGCATTAACAATGTTATGGCTATGATTTTTCTTTTCATATTTTCCCTTATTTTCGTTTTTACTCATTGGATAATCACATGTATACTGTATTATTATCGTAAAGCATAACTCAATGGATAGAAAAAATGTTTAAAAAAATGAAAATAGTTATATTGATATCCTCTTTCATAACAGGAACCGCTTATATGGACACCATCTCAATTATCACCTTGCCACCATCGCGGTGGTCTGAGTATAAAGCATTAAGGCTCCAAGCTCTTGAAAATGATCCTGCGGCATTTGCTACCACGTACCAAGAGGACGCGGCGATGCCTGACCTTCAGTGGCAAGATCGATTGCAAAATTCCGAAGGACAAAAATCTTATATGCTTTTTGCGCAATGTGAAGGCAAAGTCATCGGCATGGTCGGAGCACTTTTAGAGCAAGGTGCATGCGTGGAGCATAAGGCTACCATTGTTTCTGTGTATGTGCAGCCTGAATATCGAGGTCAAGGCATAGCAAAAACGTTGATGCAAGCAATTATGCAACTATTGCAAGCCAATAAAAAAATAGTGCATGTGCAACTCACCGTTAATTCTGACAATGCATCTGCGATTAAGCTCTATGAAAGTGTAGGATTTAAAAAAGTAGGCCTCCTAGAAAAATTGGTGAAAGTTGGCGATGATTTTATTGATGGATATATGATGGTCAATATTCTTGATAAAGGTAAATAAATGTTTTTCACACAAGAGCAATTACTTGAATATCTAACAGCGCATTCAATTGCCTATAAACTGTATACACATGCGCCATTATTTACCTGCGAGCAAGCTTTAGAAATTATTGAGCAGCTCAAAATGCCAGGAATGGGTGTTAAAAATCTTTTTTTAAAAGATGATAAAAAAAAATTGTACCTCATTGTTGCAGCTTATACCACTTGCGTAGATCTTAAAACAACAGGAAATGTATTACAGGCAAAAGGATTGCGTTTTGCTGACGCTACCTTATTAATGCATCATTTAGGAGTAGAGCCAGGATCGGTCACACCACTTGCGTTAATACATGACAAAGAGCAGAAGGTTCAGGCAATAATTGATGCCAATCTATTCAAACAAGAATATATCCAAGTCCATCCGTTAAAAAATAGTGCAACGGTGGTTATTACGCCAGCAGATCTTGTTACATTTCTTGCGTCAATTAATAAGCGTTATCTTGTGTACGATTTTACTAAAAATGAAATTATCAAAAGTTTTTAGTTGGGATGATATATGAAAAAAGTTTTTTGGGATAATCCCTATCAGCACGAACTTAAAACCAAGGTTGCATCAGTTGATGGCAATCAAGTAGTTTTTCAGGATACTATTGCCTACTCATTTGCTGGCGGACAAGAAAGTGACAAAGCTTTTGTTAATGGCATGCCCATTGTTGGTTCCAAAATGGAAGGCAATCTTATTTATTACACCATGCTAGATGACCATGGACTTGCAAGTGGCGATGTTGTGGAAATGAGTATCGATTGGCCACGTAGGTCAAAACTTATGCGTTTACATTTTGCAGCAGAATTAATTCTGGAAATTGTGACACAAAAATTTGGATTTGAAAAAGTCGGTGCGCATATTTCCGAAACTAAATCTCGTATAGACTTTATATGCCCCGAAAGTATTTCGCCAAAATTACCAGAAATAGTAGCGGCGTATAATGAGATCATAAAAAGTAATCTCTCAATCGAAAAAGGGTATTCTGATGTTGCAACGCAACGCCGGTTTTGGAAAATCGATGGTTTTGCTCAAGTGCCGTGCGGCGGAACTCATGTTGATACCACTGGTGAGGTTGGCTTTGTGACATTAAAAAGAGAGCACCCCGGTAAATCTATAGAAAGAATTGAAATAAGATTGGTAGATGATGCTGTGCCTGAGCCTAAATAAATTTTATTTTTCAGACGTCTCAATACGATCAATTTTGGAAAGTTTCAAAAATTGATCGTAATCGAAACCAACAGAAGCATTAGATTTTGTGAGAACCATATAATTTCCTGGCTTAAAACAAGGTACATTGATAACAGCGATCACCAAGTCATCAGGAATAACAAAGTGAGCTTTATTGGGTGGAATAATTACAGGCGACCGTTGCGAAAGTTTGTGCTCTTTACCTCCAACTACAACTAACCCAGCTCCTTGCAACGCAATATAAATCTCAACTTCAGGTTCACCATGATAGTGAGGTTCGGAAATTTTAATATTACGCATATCTACAATTGCAAAGCTTTCGCCACATCCTGCAAAAGGGTTTGCTAATTCGTATACTAAACCGCAACCAGTTTTTCGTGGTGTAATACCTTCAACCAAACTTTGCCAGTTGGGAATATCGCGTGCGTATGTTTGCCATCTTGTGACTATTGATTCAACGTTCATATCATGGTTCTCCTTATATTCATGTTCGATTGCGCATCGATGTTCCAAGCAAAATGCGTTTGTGTGCATCGCGCATAAAAGACTAAGCATTAAGATTAAGTGTTGTTTGTACATACTATTTACCTACGCAATCCTAATAACACCTTCCATGCAGGAATTACATACACAATGCCATTGGCAACGCGTATTTCTTCGTCTTGGTCTTCAAGCGTCACAATGACACCTTGTGTGATTTGAAGTTCGTCCATGGCTGTTATCAATGCAGCAATTTCTCTGCGTCGTGTCGCGGCATCTTGCAATGTTACACACACTTGAAACAAATGGATGGTTTGGTCAGGCAGAAGAAGGAGGAAATCAACTTCTGTTTCCTCTTTGGTGCGATAGTAAAAAATATCAGTCGAATGTCGACGCAAATGAGCAAACACTGCCGACTCAAGTTGTGCAGCTACATCAAAACTACTCGACATGGTCACTGCTGTTATCAGCCCTTGGTCAACAACAAATATCTTTTTCATACTATTGGCAGATTTTCGTTGCGACAAATCAAATTTGTGTATAGAAAAAACACAATAGGCATCTTCAAAGTAAGACATGTACTCATACAATGTTCCTTTGCTAACTTCGTATCCCATAGATTTGAAGGTGTTGTACATTTTACTGATACTGAAAATCGTTGCACTATTGCGTAATGAATGGGACAAGAGATGCTTTAACGTAGAGCTCGTGCTTATGCCATAACGCTCAATAATATCGCGGTAAATAACCGAAGAGAGATATCCTTGCAAGAGGTTGCGGTGCATTTCTGGAGTCGTTCCTATAACTTCAGGAAAGCCTCCCCATTGCAAAAAATTTTTCAGGTGGTGCATGAGCTCAATTTTTCCTTTTGTTCCAACATTTTTGGAAACTTCTATATTCATTTTTGCTAATGTTTCGGCAAAACTAAAAGGAAAAATTTCTTGCGTAAATGTCCTGCCTCGCACAGAAGAAGCAATTTCTTTGCTTAACATTTTGCAAGAAGAGCCGGTTATGTAAATTTTCATTTTTTCAGCATCTAAAATGCGTCGAATAAACTTTTCCCATCCAGCGATTTCATGAATTTCATCAAAGAAAAAATGAATGTCTTCTCGGTGTAAAAAATTTGGATAGAGTTCAAAGTAGGCTTTTAAAATATCTTGAAAGTTTTCTTTTTTCATGTCACAAAGACGCTCATCTTCAAAGTTAATATAGAGCATCTTGGTGCGATCTATTCCTTGTTGCATTAAATCATGCATAATTTGGTAAAGCGCCCACGTTTTTCCGCTGCGTCGCATTCCTATAAAAACAAATGCTTTACGTACATTTTCAGGGAGGTTTGGTAATGATATATCTCTGCGATTGGGCAATGGAAGAGCGGATAGCTGAAAATCAACGATCAATTCTTTAAACAATTCTTTCATCTTTTTTCCTCTTTTTGCTATTTTTTGGTCTTCCATAAAGTACAAAATAGCAGGAAAGTGGTCTTGGTGCAAGACTAAAATTGGAAGATGATTTCAGCGGGCATTGATTACAAATTAGCCATTGCTCTTATTTTTCCATGCATGGTTGATACGTGAAGTTAACACATGGTCCTTCCATGTTGCATTAATCAATAAGTACTCTTTTGCCGTGCCTTCGATAGTAAATCCTAAACGTTGTAACAGCTTTGCGCTGGCATGATTTTCAGGAACGTAATTAGCCATAATGCGATGCAGGTTCAACTCATCAAACATATAGGCTATTGAAGCCTGTAACGCCTGCGTCATTAACCCTTTGCCGCACCAATCGGCATCCATTTTGTAACCCAAATAGCATGCTTGAAATGGGCCACGTACCATGTTGGTGAAGTTGCAACAGCCAATCACGCGAGTTTCATCACTTTTGGGAAATATAAAAAATCTGACAGAATTGCCCTTGCGGTTATCTTCAACCCAGGTGGCGATAAGATTTTTAAATTGCTCGTCAGAAAGTTCATACGAGGGAGAAAATTGAGCAAAGTGCTTTTTGTTCCGTTGTTCAAATGCGCAAAAGGCGTCAACGTCAGAAATTTGCGCGGTGGTAAGTATCAGGTCTTCCGTTACGATTTTATGCATGTTGTTTTGCTTTCATTTCTTAATAATCGATGTGATGGCATATAATGGGTACGAGTGAATTTTTTCGTGAACGGAATAATTCTGTGTAGAAAGCCGAATTCCATATGGTGAGTTGGGATGGTGTTCCAAAAATGTGTGCATGCTTTTGAGTGTTGTTCCTGGGCCGCTTTTTACTTCGATGGGGATTATCTCGCCATTTTTGGAAATGATGTAGTCAATTTCCGCTTGAATCTCGCGATTCTCTTTTTGCCAATAGTGAAGGGATGGTCTCATAATGTTGTGTGAATATGCCAGTAGCTCTTGTCCAATAAATGCTTCAACCAACCCACCTTTGTTGGCAAGTTGTTTTAATGGGTCGGTAAACCAAGGACCCATATCCAAGCCAAGTAGTGCAGAACTCAGTGCTACATCCAAAAATATAACTTTGAAACAATCATAATCGGTAAAAAAACCTACAGGAATATCTTGCGCTGAGTTGTTAAGAACTGTATGAACGATTCCTGCAGTTTCAAGGAGGTGGTAGCAAGGTTCTACATCATTCTTACGGTGATGTCCCGGTACTTTTTCATATTTAAACCGAGATCCTAGATTTTTAGGAACAAAATCGAATAACTCATTGAGATATTTTAGCTGATGCTCTTTTGCGTACTTATTAAAATCATGTCGATATGAATCGATGATTTCTTTGTGCACCCGTGCGCATTCAGCAAGGTTTTTTGTTTTCTTCCACTTCATTATTGCCTCGGGCATGCCACCTATTGCAATATATTGACCAACCAATGTTAATAATTTTTGATGCGTAGGTTCATCCAATGGAGTGTCGGGTTTTTTTTCTGTAATTTGTTGAGCTAATTGTTCATGTTCCATCGCCCACAGAAATTCAATGAACGAGGCTGGATACACATAAAGTGATGTAACTCTGCCAACAGGCATGCCGACTTGTTGTATGGCAAAATCAAGTAATGATCCTGCCGCTATGACATGTAAATCATGCATGTTTTCATAAAAATATCGCAATGCGGTTATTATTTTTGGCGCAGCCTGAATTTCGTCAAAAAATAATAAGGTATCTTTGGTGTCAATTGTAATACTCAATGCTTCCGATAACTCTTTGATGATTCGTGCTGGCAGGAAATTTAAATCAAAAATAGAAGCAAGATCGGAGCGATCTTCAAAGTTAATCTCTACAAAATTTTTGTACGTTTTACCCAATTGACGAATGGCGTAAGTTTTTCCTATTTGGCGAGCACCACGAACAATCATAGATTTTCGGTCCTCATTTGCTTTCCATTCAAGTAACTGATGGTCAATTAATCGTTTCATCTGGTGCTCCTTTATTTTTTGTTTCTAAGTTTTGATATAGAATAACCCTTCAATTAGTTTTTTTAAAGTATTATATGTGGCCTTTCTATCTTGGTCTGTTCTGTTACCATAGCGCCAACAATCAACTATATGGTCATCAACGATTCCCACGGCCTGCATGAACGCATACATAATGGTACAGCCGACAAAACGTCATGCCACGTTTTTTTTAATGCAATAGCATTAATAGTTCTGTTAACTGTCATAAATTATAAGTTCCTATCAATGCGAAGTTGTGTGGTCATGCTCGTGCCTTTAAACTATGTGGTCTAGGCCGTTAGCAAGCAAAAATTGCTTGACCGCATCCTGATACTTTGTATGTCCGCCCAAACGGCCATGCTGAGCCTCTTTGCCCAAATATTCATAACTTGTTACACGACGCCCATCACGATTAAGCTCAAAGTAGATTCGTGCTGTGGCATTTCTGTCCGCTACTTGATCATGTTCCAAACTTCCCAAAAAGATGTTGATATGCGTAGGAATATGTTTGTACGTGGTCAATATTTCGTCACTTGATTTTCCTGGTTTAAAGTTTACAAACCAATTATGGTACAAAACTGGGAGCAACCATTTACATCCGCGAGGAAACTGGCCCCAAATGTAATCACTATATTTGAGTGATTCAATAACTTCGTCAAATGAGATAGCAGGAGACTCAAGAATCACCGCTTTGACCTGTGCAAATCGACCAGCATTAGTAACTGCACCATAATTTTGACGTGCAAGATAGTTCAAAATAATTGTTGCGCCAGCACTAATGCCAAAAAGTACAATCTTTGCATCTGGATTTTGTTGAACAGTTAATTCATACACGCGGTTTAAACAAATCTGATCTAACTCTTGGCCATAATTAAACGTTTTGCGATCTTGGTGCGGACCAGAATATGAAATAGTGTACACATTATCAATTATTCCTTTTTCATACATTTTATGCACGGTGTGCACGCTGTTGACTGGATATAATTTCGGCGCATGGCTATGTTGGCCAGAAAATCCTGCAACATAAATTACGATAGTGCCCGTAACGCCTGATGGGATTCCACCAATAATGTGGGCAATTTTTTCTGTTGCTCCTGGTTTATATACCCACGCTTGCGTTGGTTCGTCAAATATTTTTTCAGTAATATCTGCATGCTGGTCGTGCAAAAGGTGCTTGTCGCCGCGTTCGATGGTCTCACAAATATCAGTAAGCGAAAATCTGTTCGATGTTTTTACTGTTGTTGGTGCATAGGTAACAACATAAAAATAGTCTAGCATCTGTTGGTCGGTTAAATGTTCAATTTTTGATTCCAGTTCAAGCGGTTTATTAAATAGTTTAATAGCACCCAACGTAGCAGCTGTGGCTACCAGTGCAATTGCGCTTTTGGGATACGTTTGCACTATTGAGACTATATCTGTCCGTGAAGGCGCGCAAGAAAATGTTGTTTCGGTGGTTGTTGTTAAACATAAGACAAGAAACAAATATTTTGATATACGATTTTTCATAACAATTTTCCTTTTGGCAAATGTAACTATTTCTTGTTATTTAAAAATTAACTTTTGTCAGTCGCGCTTGGTTTGTCGGGCGTTGCATTGGTAAAAATTGAAAGCCAATCATTGCCATTTTGTTGTGTGGTATAGCTGAAATCTCCCGATTCAAGACGTTGTAAGTATATCTCAATTCGTTCTTCTTCACGAGTAGGGTATGGCTCGCATAGATCATTTTCATCTGATTGAGCAATTTTTTTTCTTTCTTGTGCCAGTTGGATTTGTTGAGATAAATCCAAAATATTCCTGAAGTGTGATTTCATTGACCCATTGCTTGCAAAAACAGTTACACAATTCTTGGCAAAATCTGTATTTGGATTTTGTGTAGCCTCCATAATGTGCGCATACATGCTTTGAGTTTTACCATTGATGGTAAACGCTTTTTGCTCTTTGCCCTTTATAATTGTAGGCGGTACGTATTGATCAGTCGATGAGCTGCCTGGTTTTGAAGGAGTTGGTGCAGGTTTTGATCCGTAGGCATGGGCAATAAAAAAAGATAATAAGATTGGAGTAATTTTATTCATTGAACTTTTCTCCTGTAGAAATATTCCATTTTCATGACTTTCAAAGCATAAAACAATAAAGCTCAATTGCCTAGACGAGCCACCACAATAGATTATAATTCTAAATAATCTCGATTCTCTAAAAGGTTCAATCTAAAAATATAAGGTACTCATATGTATAAAATTATTTCGTTTCTGCTTATTTTGTGTATGTCTAGTTTTGTGATTGCTAAACCATGGTCTGAAATATTGCACGAAAAATTTGCGATGCTTACCGATTCTCATTTTGAAATAATGGCAAATCAGTACCAAAGTTTTGTGAATAATACGGCTTATGCTATTGGACACCCTGTCATAAAGAGTGTTCCTATTATTGATAACGAAGAACCATTGATTGATATACGCTATATGCACAATAGTCGCCTATGCATGTTGCCACATCCATTGGAAGGTAAATTTTTTTATGGCGCTGATTATAATTCTGGTTTGCCGTGTGCATCTAAAATCCGTAAGGAACTTTATCGCAAATTAAAAAAAATGATTAGCTGCCTGGATGAGCTGTCTGCATTATTTGGCTATAATTCGGGTGAAGTTTCTATCAAAGTATTTGAAGGCTTGCGAGATTTAAAAACCCAGACAAAGTTGTTTCAAGATAAACTAGAAGAAATAAAAAAAGATAATCCCGATTTTACCGAGCAAGAAGCGGAACTCGAAACTTCCAAATGGGTTTCTCCCGTGAAAAATAATGTGCCGCCACATTCCACCGGCGCTGCGATTGATATTCGATTGTGGAATGAAACTACCCATGATTTTGTTGATCTGGGAAAATTTGGTGTAATTTGGGGCGAAAATAAAGCAGCACCTACATTTTCGGAAGACATAACCGATGCACAAAAAAGAAATCGTTTGTATTTGTTGATGGCGGCAAGTGAGGCGGGGCTTGTTAATTATACCTATGAGTATTGGCATTTTTCATGTGGAGATCGTTATGCTGTTTATTGGCAGACACATGATAGTACCAAAAGAGTTGCGTGTTATGGCGCTGTAAATGGCTAGTATCTGATTTATCGTAAATGCAACAAGGGCAATGTTCTATTACAAACATTGCCCTTATTTTTTATAACTTATTTCTTAGATATTATCTGATATCTTTTTCAAAGCCAACATAGCGTTCTGGGTTTAAACCGTGAGGTACTTGCTCACACTGTTTAAAGCCGATTTTTTGATAAAAATTACATGCAGGTTTATTGACCTTGCGAGTAGCTACAATAAGTCTTGTAGTGGTTGGCAATGTTGTTTGTATGGTCGCCATTAATAGTTGACCAACTCCTTTTCGTTGCATTGAAGGATCAACCGCCATTTGTCTAATATACACTTCATTTTCTCGTTCTGTTGGCTCAAAAAATATTACTCCGACAAGAGTTTCTTCACTTTTTGCTACAGCGCAAACTACTTTTTTATTTGGATTATTGAGGTCTAATGGCTCATCTTCAAAAGCTGCTTGCAAAAAAGCATCTAAGCTTTCTACTTTCAGAACATCAAGAGGGATATCTTTATAAGCATCTTTAAATGATCTAGTAAAGACCGCCTTTTCTTCTTCTAGGGCGCCACCTGTAACGAATTCTACGGTGATCGGTGCATTTTTTTGCTCAAGTTTTGCAAATAAGGAAGCGGTGGGATTAGCTACAATCAGCAATGCCAATGCTATGGTTTTGTGTAATGAATTTTTGATCATGAGTACCCTTTCTGATGAATAAAATTATAGTAAACAATAGTCAAATCAATTGTATCTCATTCCCATATAAAGTAAATAATGCTCAATTGACTAGACGAGTCGCCCCAATAGATTATAATTTTAATGATCTGATTGGTTACTATTTTATGCTCAAGACTCAAGAAAAGGCCTAATCCCAATATGAACTGCAACTATGTACTATTATTGTTATTGAACTCTCAAGGTGAACTTCTTTTATTCAGGCGTATTAATGCAAATTTTGGCAATAATCAATACTGTTTAATTGGTGGCAAAATTGAGGCTCATGAAACGGCACGACAAGCGCTTGTTCGTGAAGCCAAGGAAGAGGTTGGCATTGATATTGCAATCGATGATCTGGTGTTACAGCATACGTTTCATAGAAAAGGGACGGAGTCTGAATTCTTTGCCTTAATTTTTTCTGCCTCGCAATGGCAAGGAACGCCGGTAAACAATGAGCCCGAAAAACATGCTGATTTGGCCTGGTTTTCGCTTGATGCGTTGCCCGCAACTATTTTGCCTGCTCATCGTCAAGCTCTTGGCGCAATTAAACGAGGACTCCGATATTCAGAGCATGGGTGGGAATAACCATTTTGATATCTTTTTTATTTTTCAGACGACATCTTTTTTTCATACGCCTCTTTTGTGATCACATACAAAACGTTTCTAGCATGAGGATGTTCTTTTGCAATGCCGGGAAAATCAAAATCTTCTTTATGTTTTAAGCCAATTCGCTTCATCGCTTTTTCTGAATTACTATTTGCCGCTACTGCACATGCATGAATTTCTGACATATTGTGTTGCTCAAAACCTAATTTTAATAATGCTTGTCCTACTTCGGTTGCATACCCGTGGGACCAATATTTTGGTGCCATAATTCCGCTGATAGTATAACAAGGGAATGGTCCTCCTTCTATCCAGTCGATATAATTTAATCCTGCCCATCCCATAAATTCGCCACTCTCTTTATGTTGACAAGCAAAATAACCATAACCATTTTGAGCTATATTATTTGTTGCTTTGGTAACGAATGTTTCTACTTTTTCAGGACTATTTTTGCCAAGAACTTCCAGGAATTTATTTACTTCAGGATCTTCTAAAAGTTGGTGAAGGTGCTTCTTGTCATCCTCTTTCCATTGTCTTAAGATAACTCGTTCTGTTTCGATTTGAGGTGCTTTTTTTTGTGTTGCTTGTTGAAGTTGAGAAGCTTCAATGTTCATGTAGTTGAGCAATGCTGCCATGCAAAGAAGTGAGCATGATACGCGCATTACTCTTGATGCCGTTTTTTTTGTACTCATAATCAAATACCTTATACGATAGGGATTCATGTGGGGAAAATTTAACCATAACTAACAATACCATAAAATTAACCATGTTTGAATTGCAATGGTTCGGACAGTTTTTGAAACTTTAACTTGAGCATCAAGGCCTAGCAAAAGAAATGGACTTGCTCGGTTGGTAGATTAAAAAATATCTTTAAATGATTCACCTGCAAGAGATGTGTATCTTCTTGCAGGCGAATCATTTAAGGAATATGTGCGGCTATTTTGCAGTTTTATTCCGCAATTGGTGGCATTGATGGAGCCCTTTCACTAATTGTTGACAGACCAGCTTCATTCGATCCTTCAGGAATTGCCGGCATTTTTTTAGGTTTGAGTGCGATAAAATATGCTCTTGTGGCGTTTACCAGATTACGTATGGCTGTTACGCATTTTGATTGACTTGCAGATGGGACGGTTGTGCATTGATTTATTAGGTCTGCAAATGCAACTTCGCGTCCGCCTTCAGAATATGGCGTTAAGCGCTGAATAGATATGGTATCTATATTGCCCGTAAAATTAGGTGTTTCTTTCTTAAATTCTCTAAATTTTGCTTTTGCCTGTTTTATATCGTCTTTTGCCTGAATATACATAGGAGTCATTGTTGATGCTCCCCCCATCATACGCCTTGGTTTTGTTGCTACGGCTCCTGAAGTTCTGCCGATAAGAGCTGCCTTACTTTTGCTATTAGCTGACCCGCCACCCGCATTAATCATGCCGCTCGGTGTTGGTGCTGTAAGCTCTTTGCCTCCGCCAGTAAGAGTTCCCTTGCTCTCATTGATCATATCCCCTGGTGCTCCCTGTAGACTTAAAGCATAGAGCCCTGTCATTACTGTTGCCAATATTAATCCGTTCTTCATATAAATCCTCCCTGTTTGGTTGAAAAATAATTAATAATAAAAATACTACTAATTGAATTATAGCAACTCTGTTCTGGAAAAAGCAAGAAAATAAAAATTTTTTGAGTCTCGTGCCCAGAAAATCGGCTTAAATAAAGGTTTTATTGCGGTACGCATTGATTGGTATGCACTGGAAGATTGGTAGCAATTTTTTTTTCTTATTTCTGGCTCAAATAATTTTTTTTTGATACATTCATATCCGTTTATTATTGGATACATGCACAATTTCATCAAAAGGATTTAATTTGAAACGTTTTATGCTTTTTTCAATCATCACTGTTGTAAGTTTTGCTGTTACTAACTGTTCAAGTCCCCATCAACAACCCGCTTCTGATCAAGATGATGGTTGGACAATTGTCACCAGGAAAAATCTAGGGGAAAAGCAGCCAGGACAATCGGTAGAAAAAGAGACTGAAGAACAAAAATTTGAGCGTAACTTCAAAAAATACGTAAGAAAAAGTGAGAAGAGAGACAATCGTCCCCAATTGAGGCGAGTGAAAGCTGCTGCCGCCATGATTTTAGCTATGCGAAATGTTGAAACTCCAGGAGTAGTCAGAACAAGATTAGATGATAGAGAATTTGAAGCGCTAAGAAATTTAAGCGTCAAACAACTTAAATCTCTTAGAGATTTAATTAAAAAAAATAAATGAGTTATCCTATTTTGCCCTTATTAATCGAAAGATTTTCATGAAATGCCATTACTTTTTGTTGTTATTGTGTTCAATGCCAATGTTTGCCAAAGTTACCGATGAACCGCAAGAAATAGAGCTGAAATTTAAACTGCCATCACCATCGCTAGGAGAATTTAAACAAGCGGTGTTGCCAAAAACATCGGCACCGGTAACCATGCGCGAGACATATTTTATGGGGCCTGAACTGCAACCGGCTTGCAAAAATGGCTACAAAAATATGCCTCACTATTTGCGCTTGCGTGAAACGAACAAGGGATCATTTTTAACGTTAAAAAAACGATCACTCGATGGCGTGGTAGAGTATGAAACAAAAATTGATGCTCCTGCAATGATGGTTTCTATTTTGCATACATTGGGATATGGCACGGATGAAAGCGATGTTGTACGTCTTAATAAACAAAGAACAAAATGTAACGTCAGTTTTGAGGGTCATCAGATTGAAGTGGTGTTTGATACATTTACGGAACCTGCACACATGAAAGATATGGGTGAGTTTACTGAAATAGAATTGAAGTCTGCTGTGCCGTCGTATCAAGAGGGGATGATCGTACTGAAAAGATTTCTTCGTGCGCAAGGCATCACTGAAATTGACGTGTATCCTCCCTATGTAGAGCTTGCTATTAATGGACAATGTGCTGAGCAAGTACAGCATCTAGATTTGAGATAAAAGGATTAATCCCGCTCGCCCTGAGTGTCGGGCTTTGCTCGATGTATCGAAGGGTTGCGGGAAATCCTATTTTTTGTTTCTTGAATAATTTGGACTTTCGCTAACCCTTCGATACTTTTTTCGCTCTTCGAGCTCAAAAAACTCAGGGAGAGCGGGTGGGAAAATTTTATGAAGTAGGGTTATTGTTTTTTATTATTGGTCGACAAGCTTAATTACACCCAAGGATTTGTATGACACGTGTTCGTTTTAAATGCGATAAACTCATTCGCGACAATGTTCCAAGCAAACTACAAAAAAAAGAGATCGTAGTTTACCAGCATAGTATGGAACGTGATGAGTATCTTAAAGCTTTGGCCAGAAAGCTCATTGAAGAGGCGCACGAAGTAGTGCAAGCACAAAATAAAGATGAGGTTACTGAGGAACTTGCTGACATGCTCGAACTCATACAAACGCTCGAGCGTGAACATGGTATTAGTTCTGATGATGTAGAAAAAAAGCGCTTGCAAAAGCGTGAACTAAATGGCGCATTTGATAACAAGATCTTTTGCTCCTATATCGAAATTGATGAAGGCAACCCCCATATTCAATATTATATTGATCGACCAAAGCAATATCCTCAATTTTGATATCGAGTTAATGACTTTTGTTTTTTCTACCTGAATTATTTGTGGCCTTTGTGCTTTATATAAGCGGGAGTATACTAATGAATGGATAACATTGGTATATGACTAAATATTTTAATGTACGGGTTTTTTATATGGCTATGTCTCATATATGTTTAAAGAAAAGTTTGATTGTTCTTTGGGTTTTTTCCTCTCTATGGGCGAATGCGGTAAGGTCTGAATTTGTTTTTAAGGGTGCCGGCCGTAATAATATTGATGTGCGATTAACATTAGTCAAAGGTGATATCACCAAACAAGGTGATGTAGATATACTCGTGAATGCTGCAAATGCCCGAATGCTTGGCGGTGCTGGCGTCGATGGCGCAATCCACAATGCAGCTGGTCCGCAATTAAGACAATGGATTGAAGAAAATATAAAAGAAATCTCTCCTCATGTGCGACTTGCACTTGGTGATGTACTTGGGACGCCCTCGTTTAATTTGAAGTCTCGTGGCGTTAAAATGATTGTGCATACGGTGGGGCCAGATTGTAGAATAAAAAATCAGCGTGAAAATAAAGAGAACTATTTGCGAAGGGCTTATCAAAATAGTTTGCGACAAGTTTCAGTAATAGATTGGCATGTGCCACAAATAAACGGACATCTTGCGCGTGGAAGATTAAAAAATATTGCATTTCCTTCAATTAGCACTGGAATTTATGGTTACCCCGTACAGGAGGCCGCTTCACTTGCCATTCAGGCAATTGGGGACTTTATAAAGCAGGACACTTTCTGGTTGGATGAAGTACGCTTTGTGCTTTTTTCTGATGCAGATTTTGCCGTGTATGAGCGAGCTTTAAAAGATTATGCCATAAAACACCGTTAATATTCCTATATTTCGCTTGGCAAATACTCGTTTTTGCTCTACTATTGTCTGTTGTATAGCGGGCCCATAGCTCAGTTGGTTAGAGCAATCGGCTCATAACCGAGAGGTCCCAGGTTCAAGTCCCGGTGGGCCCACCACTCGTCGCTTATCCACGCTCATCCTGAGTGTTTTGCTTAGCAAAATGTATCGAAGGACGCCTTGGCAAGCTATGAGTGGCGGGGCCAGTTACGGAAGTATGCAATTTGACTCGGTAACCAAAAAAGGACAAAATATGAGCGAAACTCCATTCCACACATTTATAGAACTGATTAAAGTAGATCAAGCTATTGTTGATTTTGGTCATGCCATAGAAAAAATCAATCAGGAGATAGTTGAGTTAAAATCCCAAGAGGACACACTGTCTGGGGTGATTTTAAAAGCAAAAGCTGAAGTGCATGATGCTCAAAAAGCGGTCGATAGGCATGAGCTTGAACTTAAGTCTCTTGATCAACAAGAAAAACAAAAAAAAGAGCGCTTGGAAAATTTAACTGATTACAAACAGTATCAATCAATTAAGTCAGAAATTGACACACTTAAAAGCAGACAGCATGAATACGAAGAGATTCTTATGACCGCATGGAATAAACTTGAAGCTATGCAAAAAGAATATGATAAGGTCCAATCTGAATATCCCACAAAAGTTGACGATATCAAAGCTGTTATTAAACAAAAAGAAACTGATATAGCGGCATTGCAAGCAAAGTTGGACGAACAAAAGAGTCAACGTGGCGGCAAAGAAAAGTTAGTGCCAGCCGAATGGCTAGAAAAATATGCGGTGATGCGCGCACGTGTTCCTGATCCGGTTGTTCCTGTCGCACAAGGAAGTTGTAGCGCCTGTTTTTATAAAATCACTGAGCAAGATTTGATGATGGTGCGTAGGCGTAAACTATTGCAATGTAAAAGTTGTTATCGCCTATTGTATAGTTCAGAGTTGGAAAAAGAGATCGCAAGCGAGTAACTATGAAACAACTAGGACTTTTTGAGGTTGATGTACCTCAACCAGAAAAAAGAAAAATTCAACATTGGAAAATTTTTATCGATGGGGCATCCCGTAATAATCCTGGTCCTTCTGGTGCGGGAGTTTATATGCTTAAAGATAACCAGGTTTTTGCAAAGCATGGTTTTTTCCTTGGCAATAAAACTAATAATCAAGCAGAGTATTTAGCGTTATTATTAGCAATTTTTGAACTTAAAAAAAGTATGCATCCGGGCGATGCGATTCATATTATTTCTGATTCTCAACTTTTAATTCGCCAAATGAATGGGCAATATAAGGTCAAAAACGAAGATCTTAAAGTGTTGCATGGCATAGCGTCACGTTGGCTTGCGGGTCTTCATGCGAAACTTTCTCATGTATTGCGTGAGGATAATGTTGAAGCTGACCAGATGGCAAATCATGGTATCGATAAAAAAAATAAACTACCACAAGCATTTATAGAAATACTCAAAAAAGATGAACAAACATTATAAGCAGATCGCGCTCGTATTGTCTTTGACCATAAGTTGTCATGCAATGAGTGCCGATCATGCCCCCGAACATAATCAACCAATTGTTGAGCACAGTGAACGTAGCAAAAAAACATCATGGCTTTTGCAATCAAGCCATGGATTTATGGTACATTATCCAGAGACAGATAATCAAAAAGAAAAAATAGCTGACACGTCGCTGACAATAAGCACAAAAAATGGCAAACTTTTTTTTAATGGCACAAAAAATGTTGCCAATCGCATAGTAATAGAACCAACGCAAGGACAGTTGATTTTTCAGGGTGTTGCTTATGACGATCCTTTAGAAATTATTCGTGAAAAAAAACGGATTATCATCAAATGTGTGCACACTATAAAGTTGGCCAATACAGAAGATCAAGAGAAGGGTGCTCAGAACGTTAAAGTTGCACAGCAAAAGTCGCGTGATTTTACCGTTCGAGTGCTTTTAGACGAACAAGAACAAGTAACCAGTTCGCCATGGAAGTTGCATTCAAAAAAAGGATTTATGATCATGAATCCTTTGCAACCATCGAAAAAACAGAAAATTGAAGCTCAAGAACTTGTCATAAAAACAGATCAAGATGGTCTTATTGTTATTAACGGTCAGCCGATGTACACATTGCAGGCCTATATTACACCGATTGATAATACCATAACATTCAATGATAAACATTACCGCGGATCAATATGGTTATTGGCCGAAGGTACGACCAATAAATTGATCAACTGTATTGCGATCGAAGATTATGTTGCCACGGTGTTGAGCACCGAAAGTTGGCCAGGTTGGTCCTTAGAAACCAATAAGGTTCTTGCTATAGCATGTCGCACCTATGTGGTTGCCATGGTACAAAATGCACGAACTATGAAACGCAGTTATCATGTTAAAAATACCAATAAGCATCAGACCTACGGTGGGGGCACGGTGATTGAAGTTCACCAACAAGCGGTTGATCAAACTAAAGGCGTTTTTGTAGCGTACAACAACATGCCAATTACCGCGATGTTTGATGGTTGTTGTGGCGGTATCATCACCAAAGATATGCATGGTGTAGATTTTAAAAAGGCCCCTTATTTGGCTCGCGATTATGCATGTACTTATTGTAAAAAATTTAAAATAAGCACATGGCAAGCTGATTATTCTGTTGATGAATTGGAGGCTATCGTACAAAAAGAAGCTTCGAAGTTACGTCGATTGCGCGATGTGAAGATAACAAAAAAAGACAAAGCGGGGATAGTTCAGCAGATACATTTTAAAGGATCTGGCAATCTGCATACGCTGTCTGGCAAAAGAGTTTACTCTTTGTTAAATAAAAAAGTGAAAAGCTTTCATTATTCTGTAGAAAGAAATGGCTCGATTATTACATTCAAAGGTCGTGGCTATGGTCATCATCTTGGATTGTGCCAATGGGGAGCCAAAGAGATGACAAGCCAAGGATGGAATCACAAAGATGTTTTATCTTTTTATTATCCCGGCACGCAATTAATGCGGATGTTGTAACGACTGATAATCAATATGGCCAATTAAATGCTCAGGGTTAAGATTTTTTTTATCTTCAACGCCAAACTGTTTGGTTATATGGCCATCTTCTAGAATCCAAATTTTATTGCCGATGCTTAATGCAATATGAGGGTCATGCGTAATCAATAGCGTGGTGAGCTTATGTTTGGCAACAAATGTAGATGCTAATTGTAAAAGCTTTGTTGCCGCTTGGGGGTCAAGTGCCGCCGTTGGTTCGTCAAGTAATAAAACTTTTGGTGCTTGCAGTGTTGACATCATAAATGCAATAAGTTGACGCTGTCCGCCTGATAATGCGTTCATTGGCTTTTTTAACAACGATGCTGTATCGAGGTTGAGTGGTGCAAGTAAGGCCACTAACTGTTCTGGTGTTAATCCATCCATGCCATCAACCAAACGAGCTGATTTGCGACTATAACCAGCCATTGCCAAATTTTGCGCTACGGTCATGGAGCCCACAGAATTTAGGTGCGTATTTTGAAACAAACGTGTCACCATGCAAGCGCGTTGTATCTCAGATAAGTTGGTGATGTCTGCGCCATCAAGAAATATGGTGCCGCTATCAGGTTTTACTTTCCCGGCAATGGTGTCAAAAAAGGTGCTTTTTCCCGCGCCATTCGTGCCGACAATAACAATAAAGTCTCCAGCTTGCACCGTGCAAGAAAGATCCTTTAATACGTGATTGGTGCCAAAGGTTACATTGATATTTTTTAAATTTAACATGTTTTAACCTTTTTCTGTTTTAATGCATCTTTTACTACAATGAGTAACACAATTAACAATGCCGTGACTAACTTATTCCAATCTTGATCTAGTTGTAATTCGAACGTGAGGGCTATAATAGCTTGATACGCAATCGCGCCCACGATTAAGATCAAACCAAATTTTGAGCTTAGAGTTTCTGCCAATATTAAACCAGCTAATCCGACGATCAAAACACCAACATTGGCCCAGATGGAAAAGTAACCAAGATACTGCACAAACAAAGCACCACTTAAAGCGGCCAGCGTATTTGAAAATACAAGGCCCAGAATTTTATAAAAATGAACACTTTTTCCAAGATTAAGAAGCATTTGGGGATTGTCTCCCACGGCGCGCAATAAGTAACCAACTTCTGTCGTTAAAAACCATCTAATGGCAAAAAAAATTATACCAATCAGCGGAACAAGAATTATCGAAAACTTTACGGATGCCAATGATGCTGGGAGCATAGAAAATATGGTTGATTTTCCATAGAGCGGCATATTTGATCCGGCAAGTTTGAGCATGATAGAAAATGCACCGGTAGTCACGACAATACCACTGATTAAGTTGTTGAGTTTTAATTTCGTGTGAATCAGTCCAGTGGCAATACCCGACAACGCGCCGATGCATAATGCCAATATAAGTCCGCACCAAGGATTAATACCATACACAATTGCTTGAGCGGTTATTGCACCACCAAGGCCAAATCCACCTTCAACTGCTAAGTTGTCAAAGCTGATGACACGCGATGCTATATAAACTCCTGCGACAACAAGCCCGAAAATTAAACCCCGTTCTATGATGCCTTGCACCATCGCTATATGTTCTATCATCTCTATCTCCTACTGAACAATGACAACTTTTGTTTCTAATGTTTCTGGAATGGTTAATCCAAGTGTATCTAAAACGCTTTTGTTTATGTATATATTGTCCGATTTTGTTTGTTCAATCGGTAGTTCATAAGGTTTTTTGCCTTCAATCAAGACTTGTAGCGCAATGCGTGCAGCCTGTTTGCCGCTCTCATGGTAATCAACACCGCGTGCAGCAAGCGCTCCGTCTTTGACCAACATGTTATCGCTCACGATAAGTGGTTTTTTATTTTTTTGTGCTAATGATGCCAGTAAGCCTATGCTTGATGCCACCATATTGTCAGTAGGGGCGAGCACAACATCTGTTTTGAAAAATGCCCAATCGGCTGCGGTAGGCAAATCGGCTTCGTTATTTACCGCAAATTCAAGTGGTATTATATGATGTGCTTCAAGTTCTGCGCGCATCTGTTTGACCATCGTGACTGAATTTATCTCACCATTGTTAAACAGTAACCCGACTGTTTTTGCATTGGGCAGGAGTTGTACAAGCATCTGTACTTCAGCTTTAACATCGATCATATCTTTTGTGCCGCACACATTAGTTGTTGGATGAATAATACCTAATGCTGACGGATCGGTAACGGCGGCGATAAATATAGGCCTGGAATCTTCTACCGTTGCCATAGCTTGCGCTGCTGGTGTTGCGATGGCAAAAATGCCGTTGAGGTTTCTGTCTGCATGGAACTGTTCAGCGATTGTATGAATGTTGGCGACAGAACCTTCGCCGTTGCGAATAATAATTTCCACCTTTGAATCAAGATTTTTTTTAAGTTCTGTAACAAATCCTTCACGAGCTGCATCAAGAGCTGGGTGTGATGCTGTTTGTAAAATGCCAATGGTGGTAGTCTGTTTGTTCGATTGCTTTTTTGTTATTCGTTTCAATATAATAAAGCCTGCAATGAGCAGGCATGTAAAGCTTATGAGCGCTATTGTTTTTGTGTTTTTCATATGAATTCCTTATCTGTTTTTATTAATAAAAGTTAACCATGATTTACAATCTTCATCTGTCCCATGAGTGATCGCTTGGTAGTGCGCTACAAGTTGTTGTGTAACGGGTCCGGGAGCTCCTAAAAAAATCTTGTCTTCGATTTTTGCTATGGGTGTTATTTCACTTGCAGTGCCGGTAAAAAAAGCTTCTGTTGCATCTTTTATGTCATTCAGGGTGATCGCTTGTTCTTCCACAATAATGCCGAGTTTTTGAGCTATTGTCATAATAGATGCTCTTGTTATACCGGGTAAAATAGCAGCGAGTGGGGGAGTTTTTAGTTTGCCATTAATAACAAAAAATATATTGGCAACAGAGCCCTCAGCAACAGTTCCGTGGTGATCAAGCAATAACGCTTCATCAAAGCCACGATCTTTTATTTGGTGGTATGCAAAGATTGAATTAATATAGCATCCATTGATTTTACTTTCTATGGGCACAGCATCAGGATTAATGCGGCGCACTGTTGATATGCCAACATTAATTGCGCCTTTGCCTAAATATTTATTCATCTTTAGTGCAATAATAGCGCAATGAACTGATAAATTTCTGGGACTTAACAATAATGATTCTGGCCCCAAAAAAAGTATAGGACGAATGTAACAATCACTAAAATTGTTTGCCTTGATGGTATCAATAATAGCTTGCTCTAGCGTTGTTTTATCCCATGGAACTGTTACGCCAAAACAACTAAAAGATTTCAGCAACCTGTCGACATGCTCAGACAGTCGAAAAATAGCAGGGCCCTGATCGGTTGCATAACATCTAATTCCTTCAAACGCTCCCGATCCATAATGTAATGTATGGCTCATGACGTGTATAGTCGCTTGTTGCCAGGGAACTATTGCGCCATCGAGCCAAATAAATGCTGCTTGGTCCATCGGATTGTTTCTCCTTTTTTTACTCAATTATCGTGATATTTTGTTGACTCAATGATTCAGGAATGTGCAACCCAAGCGCATCTAATGTTTTTTTGTTAATACATATGATATCACTGTCTGGTTGTACCGTTCCTATAACCGCCGGATTTTCTTTTTGCTGTATTACTTGGTAGGCAATGTGCGCTGCTTGTGCTCCAAGCTTAATATAGTCAAAGCCTCTGGCGGCAACTGCTCCTTGATAGACCGCTTGATTATAACATGCACATAATGGTTTTTTATATTCTAATGCTAAACTTGCTACTAACTCCATAGCACACGCGAGTGTATTGTCGGCCGGCACGATCAGAGCATCAGCTTTTCTGCATGCCATTGTGGTAGCCGCGGGGATATCACTTTCTTGGGTGATGCCAACTTCTAATGGCGTAAGGCCAGCTGCAATAAGTTCTTGTTTGATTTGTTGCACTTGGGCCAGTGAATTTGCTTCCGCATTATTGAAAAGAATCGCAACCGTTTTTGCTTGTGGGATTAATTGTGTCAGCATTTCAATCTCTTTACGCATATCGATCATATCGCTGACACCACAAATATTGTGTGCATCTTGGACGCCAAGGACTTTGGGGTCGGTGACTGTCGCAAATATAATTGGTTTGTCTTTTTCTATAGCAGCGGCCGATTGCAGTGCAAGAGAAGCAATGGCGTAAATTCCAGCTATCGATGCGTCATTATGCAACCGTTGGGCAAGCATATGAGCGTTAGCAGGCGAACCTTCTGCATTGTAAAGTATGAATGCAACATCGTCATTAAGGAGTTTTTTTAACTCTGCAACAAAGCCTTCGCGGGTTGCATCAAGGGCCGGATGTGAGGCTGTTTGCAAAATGCCTATGGTGATTCCAGCATTTTTAGCTGTGGGTTTTTGGAGTTTGGTGGCGCCATATGCTGCAATGAGTCCGACTATTATTGCTCCAATTATTGTGTTTTTTTTCATGATATTTTTCCTTTTGGTTAAAAATTAAAAAAATTGAACATTAAAAAACCCCAGTTTTTTAAACTGGGGTCCGCTTGTTACCTGAGTAATATTCTTACTTCTTATTTAGGCACGCAGCGATCCCCCGAATATAAAATAAAAGTAGAAATAAGTATAAGATTGGGAGACGGCGCAGTTCGTCTCTGTCGAACCGGTTAGGCCCTCAGAGGTATGCGAAAATAAGGTGTGAAGTTTGTTTGTTTTTTTATTCATACCACTAGCATAGCAGGA
>Ga0206866_1008_pt1 | contig 44440 bp, 47 predicted proteins | sample Alteio_BWOrgCont_40_FD_152626 | JGI IMG/M metagenome (GOLD analysis project Ga0206866, IMG submission 152626) | Enriched cells from forest soil in Barre Woods Harvard Forest LTER site, Petersham, Massachusetts, United States -... | ecosystem: Environmental > Terrestrial > Soil > Temperate forest >... | reverse complement strand
AAGCAAGACATGGCTGCTCATAAAATGGTGGCTATGCTTGAGCGTATCGGTAATGCACACCGCGACATTTTTGATACATATTTTTTTTTAAAAAACAGTTGGCCTGTCAATGATCAGATTATTGAAAAAAGAACCGGATTATCAATGCATCAGTTTTTAACAAAATGCATTCAAGAGCTCGAGTCTATGAGTAATCGCGCCATGTTGTCCGGATTGGGTGAACTGCTTGATGCGCAACAAAAAGCATGGGTCAAAGATAAGTTGCGGATGGAAACTATATTTTTACTCAAGCTAAAACTTGAAAACTATCCTGCATAAAAAAACAACATATATTGACTTACGCCAAGAGAATTAGGTAATCATGAGATGGTGTAATGTAATAATATTTAAGCCTACTTCGCCAAGGCTTCGAAGGGCAAGCAAGAAAGCCATTCAACTCTTTACAAGTCGCTGGTCCACTTGCAGTAACGGGGCTAGCATCAGTTAATGCGCTGAATGTAAAAAGCGGCGCAGATTTTGGTGGTGATGTTGCCGTAGATGGTAAGTTGTATGTCGATGGTGGCATTGTGCTTGATTCATGTTTGGTTTTGACATGTACGACTGCAGGGCAATTGTTGGTGAACAATGTTCCTGTTATTACAGCTGATACTCTTCCTGTTGCTGCAGCTAGTGGTTCAATAATGCCATTTTGTAGCGGGAGTGGTCTTAGTTCTATATTTCCAGTGAACAACGTATTCCTTGGTTTTGGCGCGCAGAACAACGCCACTACAGACTACCCAATTACCTTCATGGTGCCAGCAGATGGAACTTTAAGTAATTTAACGGCGTATATGAATATTAGCTATGTTGACGGAGTTAGTGATACTTTTGCTGTTAACTTTGTTCTTCTTAATGATACAGCACAGCAAGCGATAAGCACTCCCATATCGATTATTTATTCCGGTACCAGTAGCACAAATGAAAGCGGGGTTACCTTTGCGCCCCTTGCCGTTTCTGCGGGCGATCAAGTTGAATTATATGTTAATGTTACTAGTTCGATACCAAGGTCTTTGACATTCGTTAATTCTTTAAGTGCTGGTGTACTGTTTACCCCATCTCCATAAAATAGGAAGTATTCTATGTATAAAAAAAATATCTCATCATTATCTACAATAATTATTTTCAACCTACTATGCACGATAACACAATCGCTGCAAGCATCAGCAGACTATCTTACAACAATTACAACTGTTGCAACTGATGGCTCGCAACCATATTTAGGCGTCTACTCGCCTGATAATAAATGGTTTGCTACGGCTAACTACATTTCTTGCTCGATTACTATTTTTGATGTTGATGCTACAACAGGGCAAATGGCGCAAATTCAAAACTCTCCATTTTCTGGAGGTGGTTTAGGTGATGCTTATCCTTTAACATATTCCCCAATCATAGAGGGAAAATATTATCTTGCTGCTGCTAACTATACTGGCGATCAGGTTGTTACCTATTCTGTCGATTCAACTTCCGGACAAATAACGGAAATTGGCTCTTATGCGATAGGCTACGAACCTAATAGTGTCGCATACTCTCCTAATGGTCAATGGCTTGCTGTTGCTAATTATGGTGATCCTGATGGCGGCTCTATTACGGTATATTCTGTTGATCCAAGCTCAGGAACATTAAATAGTGGTTCTACTTTTAACTACTTGGATATAACGGGACTCAATGCTCCTGGTGCCGCACTATATTCTGCCGACAATAGATATATCGCAATTCTCAATTACGGCGATGGAAAAATTATCGTCTGTCCCGTTGACCAAAACACAGGAGCATTAGGCACCGCTCTGCCGCCGGTGGCGACTGGAACTGCATCAAGCAATACCTTTTTAGCTTATTCACCTGATGGCAAATGGTTGGCAGCAACTGGATACGAACCTGTTGTATATGTGTTTGCCGCTAATGCGAATGGCACATTAACCCCCGTTGCCGGATCACCTTTTGCGACCACTGCTGAGCCGTATGTCCCTACATATTCACCCGATAGCACACATCTTGCCGTTACATGTTCAGATAATATGGTCAGAGCTTTTTCTGTTAATGCAAACGGAGCACTAACAGAAGTCGCCGCTGCAAATACAGGGAGCTACCCGTGGAACGTAACCTATTCACCAAATGGTTTATGGCTTGCTGTTACAAATGTCGACGATGCTGATGTTTCTGTTTTTGCAGTAACGCCATCAACACCAGGAGCAACTCCTTTTGTTACGCGCCTTATACAAAAATACGGCAAAGCCTGAAGAAGCCAAAGGCAAAGACACGGCGGAGCCTGACGTAGCTTGCCAAGCTGGAAAGCATGGATAAGCGAAGACACGGAACACATCCAGCACTCGGACCGATATAATTTTCACTGCACAAAAAATAAGATGTGTTGACTTGCACCAAGAGAATTATGTAAATATGAAATGGTAATGTAATAATATTTAATCAGCCTCCACGCAACCTGTTCTTCGAAACTCAACCTATCCGCCGTAGCCTTGGCGAAGGAGGAAGAGTGAAGTAGAAGGTTACGGCGTGACAGGCTCAAAAATAGGGAGTTTCTATGGCTCAGAAGTTTTTAAAACTGTTGTTGCTTGTTTCTTGTGTGATACCGGTCTTTACTTTCAGCATGGATCTTACTGATATTTCAGATTTTGCCGATGAAACAAATTCGCAAGAATTTGTCAAAAAACCCTTCAACTCTTTGCAAGTTGCTGGTCCACTTGCAGTAACCGGTCTAACATCAGTCAATGCGCTGAATGTCAAACAAGGCGCAGATTTTGGTGGTGATGTTGCCGTCGATGGCACATTGTTTGTTGATGGCGGCATTGTGCTTGATTCGTGCCTTGTGATGACATGTACTTCTGCTGGGCAATTGTTGGTTAATGGTGTTCCTGTTGGTGGCAGCAGCTTTGATTCGATTGATGTGACTGGTGATGCTGTTATCGGTGGAAGCCTTTCTCTCAATGACGGATGTGTTCTTTTAACATGTACCACCGCGGGTCAACTATTGGTCAATGATGTTCCTGTTACACCAGCTGCCGATTTTTTTTATGCTTATACTACAGCTACCCCAAGTCCATCAGAAGGATCAGCAGCCGATTATGCGGTGATACAATTATCCAATGTCGCTCCTACTGATAATCAGTGGACTATACCAGGTGAACCCTTTGGTTTTCAATGCCCTACAACAGGGGTTTACGAAATCGCCTATACAGCTCAAGTCAACGTACCTGATAATGGGGATGGCGGCACTCCTACATCTGTATTTTTTGCGATCAATAATAACAATGGAGGCAATATACTTGGTAGTATTTCGCAGTATGGTACCAGTACCACTGATGTACCTCAACCTCTGACGATACCCGAAAAAATCTCACACACCTTTCTGGCATCGCTCTCTGCTAACGATGTAATCAGTTTACAATGGTTTGAGCCTGACCTTAGCGCTTCTGCTGCTCTTTACTCTGAATCTGACAACACGAATAATTCAGTATCAGCATCGCTTATGGTTCATCGCGTGTTCTAGCGACAACGATTGAGCAATGCTCTCGAAATAGTTGTGGCTTGCCACGCCATAGCTTTAGCGACGGCGGCAAATGTAACATATAAAAACTCCTGCTTTTTATCTTTATGAGGTATCAAGCGGGAGTTTTTTTGGATGATGAAAATTATTGTATAACCTGAAGGCGCGCAAGTCGCTCATCAATTCTACCAAGATTGAGAGAATGAGGCTTGCCTATCAATTTAAAATTACTCAAAATTTGTTTTCTCCACGAAGTATCATAAAAAGCTTGTTCAGGCGAAACAATATTCCACCCTCTAGAGCGGATCATAGCAAGGATATCCGATAAATACAGAGCATTCAAGTCGTTATCATGCAAAAGAAGTGTGTGAACAACCTCTTGACCAAGAATCTGCCGATAAAGATTGATATAATGTTCAATCCATTCTTCTACAAGAGAAAGATAGACCATGCGCAATGCAGCATAATCAATATTTTTTTGTTGTTTAATCGCGTCCTGCAATCTTCGATTAATATGCCAATCGAATGTATTAATTGACACGTAACCTTCGGCATAACCTAGCGCATCAAGAACAGCGATTGACCCTATAGAACCGCCTGATGAAAATCGATTACCATAATCAAGATAAGGATAACGAAACCATTTTCTCATGTTGGCATAATAAGATAGTATTTTTTCAGTCGACACAATCTCTTGTTTAAAATCATCTAACGATAAAGAACTTACGCGTCGGTGAGTCATCGAATGATTAGCAATAAAATGGCCATTGTCTTGCAATAGCTCAAAAAGAGATGCATCATTTCTATCAAGGTAGTGCTGGCCAACACAAAAAAAAGCTATTTTGCTATTGAATGGTGAACTTGCTTTTATATACTTCTGCGCACGTTCTTTAACGGTGAATAAACAACTATTGGGCAAAGGATAGTCATCGATAGTAATTGCAATATCAACAGCACCTAGAGATACACCATACAATAATAAACAACATGAAAAACTATATTTATTCATAAAAGCCCAGAACCTTCATAACCGGTTATAACAATTGAAAAGTTTTTATAATTTTGTCTTCTGGAAACAGATCAAGATGTACATTTTGATACAACCTATCGTACTGTCCTTTATTGGTTGAAATACCATGCTCCCCTATATGCCTTACACGATTGACAACAGAGGTAATTTTAACTAAATCTTTTATACAAAATGCAAAGCCCATCATCTCATCCTCACACAAATTTAAACGAGAAAGATATTTGGTTGCAGATTTTAATGTTGATGGAAGCGACACTTTTTTTTGAGTTTTTGATCTAACAATATCATACGCCCATTGGCGAATATCATCCGCGCCCTTCCAAAGATGTGGTTTGGAGCGTGCTCGAGCATATTCATCGGTGTGTGGAATTTGATCAACAAAGTTTTCATAGCCATACAGAATTGATCGAATCTCTTGCCAGCATATACTATCAAGGCAATACGTAACAAAGCTCCAATACTGACGATCTTCTTGCACATGATCTAATCTATCTTTTTTTTGCTCAGCTGTCAGATAACATTTTGTCCAGGATTGGACAGCAGCAATATTATCATAGGTATTGGTTGCCCACGCGTGTAAATTAAGCATAAAAGTGAAATAAGAAGGCGTTACTATGATATCTTCTTGCATAAGGATGACTTTTTTAAATTTACACCACTCAAAGGCAAACCTTTGACTGTCTATATGGTTTTTGGGGCAGCCATAATTACGATTTCGGCGCAAAATTATTTTATGTTTTATAGTTGCTTGATTAATAAGGTCTATATTTTCATCTTGTTTTGATTGTGATCCTCCATCCAATGCAAAAATGAAAATTAATTCTTGCGATTCAGGATTTTGCTCAATAGATTTTATGCACTGGATCAAGTATTCTGGCCGATTGTAGGCGATAATTAAAACGGCTGTCTCTTGATTTTGTGTAAGAGCCATATCTTTATAACGATCATCATAGCCATACGAGGTTAAATGAGCAGTATTGTTATCGCACATAATGCGCAATGAGAATAATACCAAAACAATATATCGAGGAGGGAAACAGTTATTTTTTTTATCTTTTACTATATTTCTTAAAAACATTTTATTACACCTTACTTAACTTATAGCAATCCCATATTCATATAATTAAAATCATGATTACATTAAGATATTTTGCCATCATTACTATAAGTATCTCAAGAGTTTTATAATAGCCACTGAAACTCTGAGTGACCTCATTAAAAATTAAATCCCTAACATGCTCCTTGGGTAACCCAAACAATTAATGAATAGGTCTATGGGTCATTCATGGCACTATGCAGTTTAAAAAATTCAATCAGTTGACTTGCCACAAGAAAATTAGGTAATTATGAGATGACAACCTAATAACAATTTTTAACTTAAAGAGGAATTTCTATGATTCAAAAATTTTCCAAGTTATTTCTTCTTGTTTCTTGTGTTTTGCCAATTGGTTTATACGCAAGTAGCAATAAGACCTTCAATTCTTTGCAAGTTGCGGGTCCTCTTGCAGTAACTGGCTTGGCGTCAGTCAATAAACTTAATGTAAAAAACGGCGCAGATTTTGGTGGCGATGTTGGCATAGATGGTACACTGTTTGTTGATAACAGCATTGTGCTTGATTCATGTCTTGTTTTGACATGCACCTGGGCAGGCCAATTATTGGTTAATGGAAGTCCTGTTGCAACAGCAGCAGAAGGTGGCGTAACGAGCAGCGCAACAGCATGCGCATATGCCGTAGCGCGATTCAATAATCTTTCTACTACTGACATTGATAACGCACCATTAGTTGCACCCAACATAGTGCTTCCAGCTTCAGGTCCACTAGCTGGTGATCAATCAACCTCTTCTTTGCAAGCACAAGATTGTAGTACCGCTGACATAAATTTAGCATTGGTTCCTCTCGGAGCAGGTGCTTTGGTTGCTGCAGTTCCTGATGGGGTCAATGGTGGCAACCAACGAGGTGGCAAAGCTGTGGATTGGCAACTGAGGCGCAGTAGCCCTAGCCAAGTGGCAAGCGGGCCCCAATCAGTGGTAAGCGGTGGTAGGGGTAATACTGCTTCTGGTGATTATTCTACCGTCGGTGGTGGCATTAGCAATATGGCTTCCGGCGATTCTTCAACAATAGCGGGTGGTTCAAACAATCAGGTTTATAGTCCGACTGCGACGGTAGGTGGCGGCAGTGTGAACATAATTACGGGAAATGCTGCAACCATTCCGGGAGGGAGCGAAAATAGAGCAGACGGTGATTATAGTTTTGCAGCGGGCCTTGAAGCGCATGCTACCGATACCGGTTCATTTGTATGGGCGGATTCAACAGGTTCAATATATCCCAGTAATGGTTTAGATACCTTTAATGTGCGAGCAACAGGAGGAGCGTTTTTTACCAATGATGCAGATGTTGGTGGCGCCTTGAGTTATGGTTCAAATACATCATTGAACGCAACATTGTATCCTTTTGGTACAACTACTGTACCAGGATTAAAATCGGCGTATGCTAGTTTTGTGGCTGGGCCAAGTCCAGAAACCGCTTCAGGTTATGTAACTGCAAATATAACATCAATAATCCGGAATAGTGCGGGTAACTATACCATCAATTATACTGCTGCCGGCTTTTCAGCATCATCCCAACCAATTGTTTTGGCTACGGTCGCTCATTTTAACTCAGGCGTTACTTCTGATAATGATCTAGCCATTATTACTAACGCTATCAATTATGCGACGTGTGCTTTGTGGACGACGTTAAATGGTGCACCAAGCGACTACGATGCGGGCGGTGCTGCTATTAACTTCTCGTTCCTTGCATTAGGGGCGTAGGGAAAAAAAGAAAATGTTATTTTTTTCGCTCCACTAAACGATGACATTTTTATCCACTTCACATGTCCTTACATTTTCAAAATCTTTTTTTTCGCTTCGCTATGACCGGAGGAGGTTTTTGTGAACCCCCTCCGGACTCCCGCACACAGGGCTCCCGGTCGCCCTTGACCCACCTTAACCGGCCAAAACCCTTGCATCTCTAATTTTTTCCAAAAATTATCGAGCTAGGCAGTTGGCCTATATAGGGAATTACAACTTAAGCCAAGAAATCAGTTGTATGTTAATTGGTTCTGGAAAAGATTCGGGTTTTCACTAATCCCGTAACAAAAACAACAACAGATCGTCATGTTCCCGTTATAAAAAGATCTTATTCGTTAGAGAATAAATTATAAACAAAGATGGACTTAAATTGCATTCCCTATAAGGCCGCCATAGGAACTCGAAGCGACCTTTGGGAGCGTCCTTCGATACATTTTGCTTTGCAAAACACTCAGGATGCTCGGGACAATTTTAAGGCCGGCTGCGTCCGCCGTAGTTTGCCGAGCCTGAAGGCCCGGACAAACGTAGGCTGGGTTGGAAGGGGATCGGGGATATCCCCGACAAATGGAGATCCAAGAGGGGTTTTTGTTAACCCCTCTTGGGCCAGCGCGGCGAGCGCAACAAAGACTTTGATAAATAAATTGAATTTCTCTGGACGTAATAAATGTGCGTCACAACATTTTTTGTCTTATCCTCTTTGCCCCAACATTCAAACAATGTTATACTACACTCATGAAAATAAAAACCACCCTCCTCATCTCACTCATCTGCGCACTCATCGGCATACTTTTGTGTGCATGGTACCGCGATATAATTATTATCCGCTCTTTGCACGCACCAGACCTGTACACCACTGATGTTCAAAATGGTACAGCCAATACAAAAAAAACAGTGACGCTCTATTTTTGGCAACATGAAAAATGGCATAGCGAAAGCGTCGAATTAGTATGGTCGGACAATAAAGCAGAAACTATTGAACATCTGGTGACAAATTGGTTGGCACTACTTGAAGAAAATAATATCACTCACAAAAAAATCACCTTACAATCTGCGCTCCTTTCCCCTTCGACGCTTGATGCATACCTATCGTTTGACCGGTCACCATTTGCACCACAAGCAACGACGCATGAAAAATTGATGCTCATTGAAGGACTCCTCAAAACGTTGCGCAGTAACAATATAAAGTTGCAAGGCGTACGATTTTTGGTCAATCACAACCCGCTCAATGATAATCATCTCGATTTTTCTAAAGAATGGCCGATAATAGGATTTTTGGAATAATAACGTAGCTTTACACAAATAAAACATCTGCTATCTTGTTTTAAACTATTGCGATTTGCACACCAAGGCTGGTAAACATAATATTAATTCTAGGCAGTGTTTTTATTTTTAATTTTTATACTCATATCTCAAAAAGGGGATTTCTATGTTTACATTGTTTGATAAATTATCAGACCGCAATAAAGGGTTAGTATTGATCATTGCAGGCGCAGTGTTATTACTATTCTGCTTTGGTTTTATGCGTCAAATCTTGCACACCATTATCATCATTGGTGGCATTTATTTGGTAGCGCTTGGACTATTTAAGTTACAGGTTCATAGAAAAGTGATGGAGTATCTTAACAAGAAATAGTGCAAATCAATAAAAGTTGGGGCCTCATATGCGAGGCCCCTTTTTATTATTAGGTACGTTAAAGAAAAATAAGAACCGCGATGAAATATTCAGATACAGAGTCAGCAACATTAGAGTTAAAGTGGCAAGCGCGCGGAAAATCGTACGATTCAATGCCTGTGTATCACGCCAAAGAAGAAGACTTAGATGCCGCAAAAATTAAGGGAAAACAACGCGATACCGCAAGTACAAGAAATAAAAATCTCACTTTTCATTTCTTGTACCACTTTTCTTGCTGCGTCATTCAGCAGGTGTTACAATAATTCTGAAAGGTATTTGATGATCAGAAAGATCTTTCGCTCCATTTTCACGCAATAATTCGGCCGTAGTAGTATGCCCATTAGCTTGGGCATGATCTAACGCTGATTCATCATTGCAATCTAGTAGATCAAGGTTTTTTCTTACAGCCGGTATAGCAAGAAGAGCTTTTGTTCCTTCAGTTGCTCCGTTGTGTGCTGCGTACATCAATGGAGTTCTTCCATGCGCATCACGCGTAGTAACTAAAGATTTATCATATTGGTTCCATTTTTTAATGCTGTCAACATCATTTGTAGCTGCTGCACCATATATATTTCTTTTTCTGGTTGCCTTGCGTACTTTTCGATAATTATACGCAGCATATGCACCATACGACGCACCAATAGACAATCCCACAAGTGCGCCAACGGCCATGCCTTTTTCTTGTTTTTGTGGGTTTACAACAATGCTTCTAAAAAGGCCCGCCACTGCGCCAAGCCAAGTAGTTACCAGTACACTCTCGGCAAACACTTTCCATGGCTTACGCGTATGAAATTTTGCAAAGTTAGGATTATTTTTCCCTTCATAACGCATCGGATCTTTAATATCCGGCGTTGGTGGCATAACACCTAATGCAGGCGTTAATAAGCCTAATGCCACTATGCACATTATTTTTGATAATAACACGCAAGCTCCTTACGCATTTATTGCCCCATCTTATTGCCATAATCTTTATTATCATCATCAGATGCAGATGAATTGAGCATAATACGAACCGGCATAGCAATTTCAATGCCATTTTCCCGTAAAATCTTTACGATCGCAAGCCGCACATCACTCGCAATTTCCCATTGTTCCAGCGTAAAGTTTGAACTCAAATAACCACGGACCATAAACAGGTATCCGTTTTCATTAAAGTTATCCAGACGAATGACAGGTTTTGGATTTTTAAGAATTTTTGGATGAGCATCAACCGCACTCAATAATAAATCTTTTACTTTTGCCGGATCTTCTTTATAACGAATGTTGATTAAAATATCATTAAAAGCGATAAAATTACGCGCATAGTTCCAGTTGGTTATTGGCTTATTAATAATCTGCGCATTAGGCACAACAATTGTCGTGCTATTTTTGCGACGCAATGTCACCGATTTGGGGGTAATTTTACGCACAACGCCACACACATCCTCCTCGACTTGAATATAGTCACCAACTTTGATTGGCCGTTGCATTAAAATAATAAAGTATGCAATAAGATCATGCAAAGGATTTTGTACGATATAACCAATACCTATAATAAGTAGATACATGTACGTAATCAATCCGCCATAGCCAGCAGCTTGAAATCCAAGAAGTACTGCTGCTGCAACGAGTACATAACGAGTAAGATTGGTAATAGCATTTTGCATACCAGAATCGACCAACATCAAATCAAACACTTTTTCCAGCACAAATCGATTTACCGCAAAAGCGATAATAAAACCGGCAAGAATAAACAACAATATGGTCAAAATAGTGATACTTGTCAGCGGATTACGCGTGTCCTTGCCGATGCCTAATATCGGTTGCTCAAGCCATTTTATAAGGTCACTAATGCCAATAGGCCAACCCCAGATTTTTGCGCCGATGATAATGCCAACGCAGACAAAAAATAAAAAGGAAAAAATGATAGCAATGCCATACCATGTTTTTGCATAAGCAAATCGTTCACGCACTACCTCTTCTTGCGTAGAGAAGAATATTAAAGATACAGCACGCTTTACTAACAAATGGCCCCAATGCAAAATCTTTAATAAAATCAGCGTACGAACCAATCCCCATACTAAATAAAGAACCAAACGAAGATAACCAACATAAGGATTACTCAATATTATTATGGCGATAAGGAGTAACACCGCAACGTAATAGTATCTATCAGCAGCTCGATACAATCTTTCCCATGATGCTGGAATAATATTGAGTACCTGCTCTTTGGAAATAGAAAATATCAAAGAGACTTGTAAAATAATAAAACTTACGGTCAACAGAATGCTTGGCAATTCTGATTTCGTAAATGCAGCCAACATAAACGCTTCTCTGAAAAGCATAAGCACAATTGTTGCATACAATAAAACAGAAAGAATGATATTAAACCGCAACTGTGAATCTTGACTGATGAGAAAATACTTATTATTTGAGTTAAAAGAAAAAAGAAAGTCTATAGCTTGGCGAGCCAAATAAACTAAATATGGTATAGAGACAAGATACAACAAAATGAGCAGGTAAGGATCTGATATAATATATTTAACAAAAATAAACGTTCCGGCCCAAACAGCCATACTCATCACATAAGATGAAACAAATCCAATGACCATGGCAAGTAATAATGCGATTAATCGTGCATTGGGCATCTGTTCGCCTATGGTGCCCAGGTATGCTGCCGCACCTGGCCCAAATCGTTGCACGAATAATGAGCAACCAACCAATGCAACTACAAGAATAAAGGTGAAAAAAAGTTGCAGCGGATGCTTGAACAGATCTTGCGCCTTTTCAATCAGATTGTCTTTATCAAACTGCCAAAAATAGTTATGCAGATCGACAAAAAATGTCTTAACATCAGTATCCATTGACTGTATGCCATCCCACGTAATTGCATATTCAGGCCGATACCAAATGGTGATAGACTCTAACTGAGCAAATATAAATTTAGTATGCCCAATAATTTTATCCAATATACTCATTGTTTCGGCACATGCTTTGCCAATAGCCGTAACAACTTCCACTCTAAACAAAACGTACTCTTCTGCTTTTTCCAACAAATTCAGCGTGGCAGCATATTGATTAATATTACCCTTAAAAATGCCATCTCTTTGTTGCGCAATATCAATCTTTCTTTTTTTCAATTGAGGCAAAACTTCACTTTGCAATTTCACCAAAGAGGCATCTATCTCTTCTTTTTTTGTTTTATAACTTTTGAGCATCGCTTCATGTGCTGCCTGCCTGGCGGTGTACTTCCTAATTTCTTGTCCGATTTCATCTTCCGATGCAAACTTACGCGACATTATTTTGTAATAGGTTTCTTTAACCTTTGCTACATCTTCTGCATAGTTTATTTTTTCTTGTTCCAAAGAAAGAAGTGTTTCAAAATATGCTTCTTGCTCATTTAATAAAAGCAGATAGGCATTTGTTGCACCAACCTCTGCCAAAGATCGATACGATTCCAATGTTTTTTTGGGCTCAAAGCCCCAGGTATTGAGTTCATTACCCAACTGAATGCCGGACCGCACACTCAATGCGGTAAGCTTCTTGCTTTCTACTTGACTTATCTGGCGTAACTTGTTGATTTCATCATTATATTTTGCTTTAAGTGCAGAGAAAATCTGTTTCTTTTTATCTAGTTCTTGAAATGCTATTTCGATCTGTTCTGCAGTAACGGTTATAGAAGATTTAATCTTTTGAACAACATCTTCTAAAACATCAAGATGCAGCATTTCAACAAACAGTTCATTATCAATGAATGCTACTTCTTGACGCTTTTCCCTCAAATGTAATTGCGCAACATCGAGTTTTAATTTGTAGAGATTATTTTCAAGCGCCAGAAGTTCTGCGCGTTGGGCAGTCGACAGACTAAAGGGAACATTAGCTGCTTTATTGTCCGCGGGCGATTTATTAAAATCTTCTCGTTTTGTTTTTTTATCTTTATACTCTTCTATCGCTTTTTCTAAAGCTTGCATCAAGTTTTTCTGATCTTTGAGCACATTCTCTTTGCGCCTTCGTAACTGCTCAACAAATCGTTGCTGACTTATCATTTTTTGGTGAGCATCTTCTAAATCTTCAAAGAAATATGGGCCCGCTGAAATTTTTACTTCTGTAGCATATCCCTTAAGCTCAGGGTCAGTAATATACTTTTCCAAAAGCGTTATGTGGTCCGATATTTTTTTGAGCAGACCTTCCCAAATGCGGGAAATATCACGCAGTGCGTCGTATGTTTCGGTAAGCAATGATAGTTTTTTTACTAAAAATTCATCATCAGGATTTTTTTCTAATTCCTGCTCAACGGCCGTTTTTTTATTTTTTGTTTCTTCAATATCTGTCGTTATATTTTTAATCGTTGCCGATTTTTCTGCCTCGAGCATCTTTTTTTCGTTTTTGAGCCCTTGCAACAGTTCCGCTTTTTCTTCTTTAATACTTTTAAATAGCGCAACAGGTTCAGACAGACTTTTTCCTGCGGTTTCGACAATGCTGGATGCACTGATGCAAGTTGCCAGACTTAGAGCAATAACTGATACAATTATTTTTTTAATAGTTTTCATAGGTTCCTATTTTCATGTAAAAAATTAACTGTTTTGAAATTTCCAATACAGGGATGACTAGATATACAATGTAGCAACCAATCATCCAACTCCTTTTCAATTGTTAAATCTACGAGTGGTGACGTTAGATTGTCAATAGATGTCGCAGCCAACTGAAGAAAAGAGTGTTGCTGAAATTTTTTGCTTTCTGGGTATAGTCCCAATGTAGTAAAACATTTAAACAAAAAAATTTTTTTCAATAGTGTATCCTGAAATATATGAGGTGATTCATATAATTTGACCAGTAACGGAAAAATTCTAGGATTTGTGCTGCCCATAGGAATGAAATAATAACATAATTCCAAAATATGGTGCACAAACAAAATATCATCTTTTGCCAATGCCATAGGCATATCAATAATGTTTATGTCACGTATAAAATATATGTGTGGCTGTTCATCTATTTGGTAACTAATACATGCGCCATTGCCAATCCCATCTCGATTGGGAACTGCCATGATTTTTCCTACATGCATATCCAAGATCGAAAGCTTGCATTTATACGGCTGATATGTTTTTAAAACTATGCCCTTGTTTTTTTCCACGCTTACTACTCATTAGGCCTATTGTGGGGACCTTGTTACCTTCCCCCCTATCTTTCAACAAGTTCAAGAGGGACGGGGGGTAACACTTATTTTTCCGTCCTCCCCGAACTTGTTGAGGGATGACGACACTAAAAAATCTTAACTTAAAATTTTATCTTTTTGATGGCATACAGAATTTTAAATCAAATCCCATAGCGTGTATAACATTTGTCAATGTGGTCAATTTGGGATTGCCCTTTGGAGATAATGTTTTGTACAAACTTTCTCGCCCCAATCCTGATTTTTTAGATAATTTAGTAATGCCACCTTGCGCTTGAGCAATATTATTGAGAGCCGATAATAAAAGCTTTTGCGCTTCCTTCTCATCGCAATCTTGGCATTCTTCAAGTATAGCATTAAGATATCCTAATGCTTCTTTTGGGTCTTTTAAAGCTTCAATAAGCATATCTTGGTAATTTCTACTTCTTGGCATAAGCTTTTCCTCTTCCATATATCCCTATCATTTTTAAGCCCTTTTTGATCTTTAATAACCTTAATTGTATCCAAGACGATACACAATCACAAGAGAATGATCAAAGAGCTTGAATTGGCACCTTGTCACACGAGAAAAATATAACACTTTGTGCAAATAAAAACTCTTTACTTATCCAAGTCAATTTCTTTAGAATTTCGACATATACAAACACCCACAAATTGGAGGCACACATGATGCATTTTACGCATAAAACTTTTATTAAAATTGTACTGAGCACGACATTGGCATGCATGACAACCCACGCAACGCCACCGCAAATTACGGTAATTTTTATTATCGACCAGTTTGCCTTCCACTATTTATATAAAATAAAACCATATTTGACCGGAGGCATAAAAATGCTGTTGGACAATGGTGTACAATTTGAAAATGCACATCATCCACACGCCATGCCGGAAACAGCCGTTGGTCATGCAGCACTCAATACAGGAACATTGGCAAAAGATCATGGCATTATCGCCGATTATTGGGTTGACCCTGCATCGGGAAAACAGATAGAATCAGATGAAGATGATCCTATAACTGCAGGCGTATTTGGGCCAAATAATACGACGTATACCTATGGCAAGGGCCCATCTTTACTTGCAATTGATGGACTAAGTGACCAGTTTGTTTTGCAATCAAGACCACACACACCACACAAAGCATTCGCATTATCGATTAAAAGTCGTGCAGCGGTACTTACTGCTGGCAAGTTGGCAAAAGCTGTATGGTTTGATACTGCAACAGGTTTGTTTACCTCAAGCAAAGCATATTATGATAAACTACCAAGCTGGATTACAAAATTTAATGAACAAAAAAAAGTCGATAAACTTACTTCTGTACAATGGGATCTATTTTTTGCCAAAACAAGTAAGGCGTATGATTTTTATGATATAAAAAATTATACCTGTTCTTCTATACACGAAACTCGTATTGGAAAACCGATTGCCATAACACAAGCTTGTAAAGATAAGAACACCTTTGAACCGGTAATCTTATCGCCTCTTGGAGACAAGCTCGTTTTAGATTTAGCTCACGCCTGTATTGAGCAACATTTGACACCCAATACCAGACTGCTCTTGTGGCTATCATTAAGCTGTTTAGATTTGGTTGGTCATCGCTATGGCCCAGATTCACTTGAAGCACTTGATATGATATATCATTTGGATAAAGAGTTAAAAAATTTCATGCACTATGTACAAAAAAAAGTCGGTCACTCAAATGTACTTTTTGCCCTCACTGCTGACCATGGCGTTGTTCCCCTGCATTGCGTTTTGCAAGATGAAGGGATAAAAAATGCCCGTAAGATTGCTACCCAAGAGATTATTGATCAGATGAATAAATCTACCAAAAAAAATCATGGCATTGATGCTTTGATCACCAATTGCCAAATGCCACAATTTTACTTTGATCGGGACAAAATAAAAAAGTTGCCAGAAGAAACGTACAACAAAATCATGCAAGATCTTAAGACGTTTTTGATCAACACACCGGGCATTAAAATGGCGTGGAGTGCGACAGAGCTTGATACGTTACCATTTGATCCCGAATTTCAAACAATTGAACGATTTTTTAAAATGCAGCGGTATCCAGGAAGAAGTGGCGACCTGTTTGTACAAGTAGAACCATTTACTATTATTACCAGATTTGCACAAGGTACTACACACGAATCTCCCTACAACTATGACACACATGTGCCATTGACCATTTACAAACAGGGTGAATTTGAACATAAAAAAATTTTTAAACGTGTCTACACAACGCAATTTGCAAATACTATGGCACAAATATTGCAAGTTGGTAAACCATCTGCATCTACTTTTGAACTGTTACCTGGAATTTTTGGGTGAGATTAACATTACTGCAAAGAAGCCGACAGGACAAATTTTCCTTGTGGCAAATCCGAAAGCTGTTGTATTATATTGTTAGTAAAAAAGTTCATGTAATAAACAGTAGGTATAGAAATGACAAAAAAAATAAATAATGGCGAATGGCTATACGACGAAAATGGCAATAAAAGCGGCATAAAAATCAAATTTAAAGATTTTCAAAAAACGATTGAAGAGTTAGAAAATTTACATGATCTGTATGTAGCCTATCAACATAAGGGGAAGAAATTAAAAACAATACCCTTTGAGAAAGTGTTAAAAGAGGCATTGGCCGAACATGCAAAAAAATAATTTCAAGGGATATAAGTTAGATTTCACTAAAAAGGCCAGCAAAGAGTTAAAAAAATTAGAAGAAAATATTATTAAAAAAATTGGAAATAAACTACGCGATTTAATCACGGGAAATCCGAATGTAGATTTTAGCAAGTTGGAAACTCCTGATGATGCAACATACAGATTAGTTTGTGGCGATTATCGAATCATTTGTGAAATACACAATCATATAATCACTGTATTGGTAATCAAAATAGCGCATAGAAAAGAAGTATATAGGGATTATTAAAATGAAAAAAAATAAATATCCGAAAATTGAACCATTAATCACGCACGATAAAAACGGTAAGCCAAAAGATGTCTACTTAAAATATGATGTTTATCTTTCTATTTTTCAGGAGATAGACGAGTTAAAAAATAAAATTGAAGACCTTAAGCAAAAACATAAAAAGACGTCTGAACTAAAAGTCGTCAAAAAATCTGGCAAATAAATACACATATTAAACCATACAATGCACAAGGAAATCTATGATAAAAAAAATAATTTTGCTCAGCTTATTGTGCTCAACGCAACTTGCTTACAATTCTGCTCCTGCTCATTTGCCAAAACCCGAAAAACAAACAACAATTCCTTTATCAGATTTACATTTCCCTCCTGAATTTCATAAAGCTTTAACCAAAGCTCTCGAAGAAAACACTCCCTCCAACGCGAAAGGTAACAGAAAAGTTACTCTACACACGATCATTATGACTCTAAACTATATGCTACAGGAGCAGAAAGATTTTAAAGAATATGATGTAAAAATATCCAGAAACAAACGCGGTTATGGTGCCCATTACTCTATGATGAATCCACCTAAAGCAACTCCATCTCCACTGCCCGATTTATATCTTCCTCGCGAACTGCATGAAGTTTTAGCCTATGCTCAAAGAAAATATCCTGCATCTACTTTTGACCATTTAGATCAAGGCGAAATGTTTAGATCTCAAATTATCGCCATGAAAGCTCTAAAAATAATTATGCCAAAAGAACATCGACAATCTCTTTCAATAATAAAGCGTACTACTTTGGCCTCTTTTGACAAGAGTCTACAGGAGGCTGAAGACGCTGAAGCCTCTATGAAAAAGATGAATGGTGATCAGGACAAAAAATAAAAAGGCGCATTTTTTTAAAAACGACATATTCTTTGATAAAAAACACACTTCCTCCAGGTTCAACTTGCTCAAAAATGACATTTGTCGATTTTGGGCATGCATGCTGGTATACTCAAAAAAGGGATGGGAAATACCTAAAAAATTGAGCTGGCATAAGGAAAAAGTATGGAACTATTTGTAGGTCGTAAAGATGAACTAAAAAAGTTAGATGATCTTAAATATTTTAAACGTGCATGTCTGGTTGTTATGAAAGGACGTCGTCGAATTGGCAAAAGTCGTCTTGTCCAAGAGTTTGCTAAACGCAGCAAAAGACGATTTATAACATTTAACGGCATAGCTTCACAAGGAAACGCAACCGCCCAAACTCAGCGAGACATTTTTGCAAATCAGCTGGCTAAAAATTTTGGTGTCGAACCTACAACATTTACCGACTGGTATTTTGCTTTTGAGGCAGTGACGCCACATTTGACACAAGAGCCTACGGTCATTTTATTTGATGAAATCTCATGGATGGGGAACAAAGATCATACTTTTGTACCCAAACTGAAACTTTGGTGGGACCTAACGCTCCTCAAGTATCCAAAACTTATCTTAATATTTTGCGGATCAATCTCATTATGGATTGAAAAAAATATTGTAAATAGCACCTCATTTTTTGGGCGAATTACCCTGCATATTGAACTAGAGGAGTTATCCTTATCTGAATCGGCAGCTATATTACGTCACATGGGTTTTAAAGGTTCGACTCACGATATATTCAAAATTTTAGCCGTTACCGGGGGCGTTCCTTGGTATTTAGAGCAAATATTACCAGGTATGTTAGCTGACGATAATATTAAACGCTTATGTTTTGAAAAGGGTGGTTTGTTCACGAAAGAGTTTGACATCATTTTTCATGATCTTTTTAATGGACAAGGATCGATATATAAAAAGATCGTTCAAGTTTTGGCACAAGGAATGAAAAACTTGTCTGAAATTAGGCATCTTCTTAACTATTCCCAAAGTGGATCACTCAGTACGTTAATGCACTCATTAATCATTGCAGGATATGTAACGCAACATTATGCGTGGTCGTTAAAAACAGGTGAAGTTGGCAAGCAAAGTTTATATCGATTAAGTGATAACTATATACGTTTTTTTATCAAATACATTGAGCCCAATATAGCAAAAATAAATAACAACAGTTTTAAATATAGTCCCATGCATGATTTGGCCGGATGGGAATCGATTATGGGTCTGCAAGTAGAGAATTTACTTCTTAATAACCGAGAGGCCCTTGTCCAATCACTGGCAATTGCGCCTGGTGATATTGTTGCAGACAATCCCTATGTACAACGCCAGACATTACGACAAAAAGGTTGTCAAATTGATTACCTGATTCAAACAAAAACAAACAACCTCTTTGTGTGCGAATTTAAATTTAAAAAAAATCAGATAAAATCAGACATTATCACGGAAATGCAGGAAAAAATCGATCGATTATCTGTGCCCCATGGCTTTGGTATTGTTCCGGTTTTATTTCACTTGAGTGGTGTATCGGATGGGGTGGAAGACCAACGTTATTTTTACCGAATTATTGATATTACTGATTTTTTGCAAAACGACACAATCTAATCTTGCAGTTAGACTGATTTTGTTTTTATCATTATATTTATACGAATGTTAAACATACAACACACAAGGAAATATATGATCAGAAAAATTTTGCTGCTCAGCTTATTGTGCTCAGCCCAACTCACTTATAGCTCTAATCCTCCTGCGCCAGAACAGCAACCACAAGCACAAGAAGCAAAAGTTTCCCGACCATTTATACCCCTTCCTGACGAACTTTATGACGCTTTAGCCAAAGTTCTAGCATCTACTCGGGCATATCCACAGAAACCTTCAAAACAAATATCCCAAATAATGGCCTTCGAAGCTCTAAAACTCCTAATAGGACCAGAACAAGCGTGTAACATATCCATTTGCAAACAAGGGAATAAATCTCTATCTCATTTCAGCATCGCTGCATCTAAAAAAAAGCGATCTGGTATAAGGATGACTCCATGATCTATTTACTTTTTTTAATCTGTTTTCTCTGTCCATCTCTGATTCAAGCAAGTGAGCCAATTCCTCAAGATATGCATGAAGACAAATTTGAACTTATTGTAGAGCACGAATGGCCAACTGATCCAGAAGAACTAAGAAAACCGATACCATCACCATCGCTTAAACCCAGTCGGGTTCTTTATCGACGTCCTGACGGATCTGGAGTTGCAACAAACGGCGAACAATTAGTGACGCGCATTTGTGATCCCGTTGCATTGTTAGAACCATCGTCTTCCAGACTTGCATTGCCCACCATGCAAGAAGTTAGACGCTTAACAACCTTGCAAGATTCAGACCGCCTTAAGGTTGGGCCAGAACTGCTGCCTTGCATGTTTAAACGTAGTAATGTAACCGGTTTTTTCTATGCAAGCCAAGAAATAAACGGGCAGTTATTGGCGACAGTATATTTTAAGCCTCTGACTACTCGAGACAAAGAATTATTGGGATCGTTGAAAGATTAATATTTGTTTCGTGCCTAAGATTAATTCCTCTTATAAACATCAGGGCTATAAAGTCCTTTATCAACAATTTCTAAAAGCCTGAGCGCTGCATGACTTGGTGTTCTTTGTCCTGATTCCCATGATTGCACCGTTTTTACACTAACATTGAGCACGAGCGCGAAATAACCTTGAGAGTATCGATATTTCTCTCTTATTTTTTTTATTTCTTTTGCTTTATATGTATTAGGCGCCTTAGGAACATCTATATCAATTGAACGAAGATCTAATTTGCCTTGCACATGAGCGATTGCATCTTCAAGTCCTGCCTTCAGCCCTTTAAATAATTTAGACATTGCTTGCCCCTTTCAGGAAAATAACAAACTCTTTGAGTACTCTTTTTTCAGTTGAACTTAAATCCTCTTGTTCATTTTCAAGGAATGCAATGACGCAGTCCGCCATAGTCAGCCAAGCGGGCCGTGTCCTCCGTAGTTTGCCGAGCCTGAAGGCCCGGATAAACGAAGGGGGAAACGCGTGGATTGACGACGGCTGGATCAATCTCTGCCAAAGTAGATAGAGCCATCCTCGATTTGTAAGAAGATAATAGCAAAGCCTAAAGCCGCCACGTTTGCCGCCTGTGGCAGATTTCAATCTGACCTTGCGAACACCGCCAGTGCCGACAATGAGGTCGCCCAGTTCTGGATTTTTTGCTAATTCATTTTTTAAGTCTTTTAGATCTTGCTGCAGGAGCTGCCGCTCTTTACTTCTGGCCAACCAGCTAACATTCTTGTTCTACTCCGTATTCTTGTCAAACCTATAAACCTAAATCACGCAAGAATGCTTTTTGATTTGGCTCTCTGCCCAAAAAGCTCTTCAGTAAATCCATAGGCTCTGCACTACCACCTTTGCCAAGTACATCGTGCACATACTTTTTGCCAGTTTCTGGATTGAGTAATCCATGTTTTTTAATCTCGTCAAATAGATCCAACGCAAAAACTTTTGACCACATGTAGCCATAATATTTAGCAGCATAACCCGTTAAATGGCCAAAGGAAGCATAATAATGCGCATCTGGTTGCGGATCAACGCCAAACATCATCAACTTCGCAAGATCTTGGTAAATTTTATACACATCTTTTTGACCACCATCAGCATAATATTGCAAGGCAAGCAATGACATCATAAGTTGTCGTTGCACATAGTAGCCAGAATCAAAATTTTTAAGCTCTAAGATTCGTTTAATTAATGGATCAGGAAGCTGCTCACCGGTTTGATAATGGCTGCTTAACTGCTTTAAAATATCCGCCTGCATAATCCACTCTTCCAACATTTGTGAAGGCATTTCTACAAAATCACGCTTAACGTGAGTGCCAGCAAATGACACTATTTCAGTCCGTCCAAGCAACGCGTGTAGCGCGTGGCCAAATTCATGAAAAAATGTAGTAACGTCAGAACGTTTCAATAAGGAAGGTTTAGATGCGGTTGATTTAGGAAAGTTAGCAATGACTAACGATAGGGCAGGAATAATTTCGCCACCAGGACCAAAAGTTGCTGGAATAATAGTGCTGTGGCACGCATGCGAATATTTATTGTCACGAGGATACAGATCCAACAAAAGATAACCTAGCAATACATTTTTTGCATCGTATACGGCGATCAACTTAACATCTTCATGCCAAGGCCCCGAAATTGTTTCTTCTTTAAAAGTTAGACTAAAAAACTTTTGATAAATATCGAGTAATCCTTGAACTGTTTTTTCCATGGGGAAATAGTGAGAAATAAGATTTTCGTCGATATTAAAATGTTTCTTTTTATAGTAGTTGCTCACGTAAGACGAATCCCACGGTTTCATCTTGCCATCTTTCGTTAAGGTAACACCTTGTGGTAAATCACTTACAAGTTGCTTAAACTCGAGCTTCGCTTTTGGTGCAGATTTTTCGGCTAATGTGCGAATAAAATTCTCCGCATTTTTTGGCGTTTTTACCATTTGATCACTCAAATCTAAATCCGCATAACTGTTAAAACCAAGCTTTTTTGCCAATTGATCCCGTTTTGCAATCAAATCCTTCAAAACAGATTCGTTAATAGGATACGCTCTATTGTTAAAAGCCATATAAAGCCGCTTGCGTGTTTGCTCCACGCTACAATTTTGCATCACATTAGTATAGGTAGGATAATCAACACCAACAATATAGTCACCGTTTTCATTTTTTTTGAGTGCGGCAATAAAATCCTCTTCCAGTCCCTGTAAATCATTTTTGCTTACGGTAATGGTAGAATTGTCTTGCGCAATATTGGTATCAAAATTAAGCGCTAATACCGCAAGATCTTTTTGCAACTGTTTTACTCCATTCAATCGCGCATCAGATAAATTTAAACCATGACGTTTAAAATCATCCATTGTTTCATTGATATAAAACCATTGCGTATCAGTAAGTGATTCTTTTTTTGCATTACCATCAACGTACGCCTCCAATGCTTTGTAAAGAGAACGATTACTGCTTATGTAATCAATTTCAAAATCTTGAAGTTTTACAATCGCCTGCTTTGCCGCATCTCGTAGAGCTTTGTCCGGACTGACCATTTCCAATACATGTATAACATTTGCTGCAATAGATAAATTGGATAATGATATTCGGTCTAATACGCCAAAGGTATTTGCAAATGTTCTGTCTTGTGGTTTTATGGCAATAAGATTTTCCAAGGTCTTTTTAGTTTCTTGTATTGATGTGTCTGTGATATGTTCGATTTCTTTAACCGATTGGGGAAATAGTGCTATAACATCTGCTGGAGAGTTTACTTTATACATATGTTCATTTTCTTTAAAATTGTTACATGTCGTGCGGCAACACAGAATGATGCCTGCAACCAAAACCACGCCAAGTATGGCAAAAAAATTATAACCAAAATGTTTCATTTTTTCTCTCTTTCTTATGAACAAAAAATAATCACTACAAATTTGCTGATAAAAATGAGCATATAGAAAAAAAATAATTTTTTTTAGTTTTAATTTTTTTTAGTTAATTTCTTATTGCGCATAAGCTTGTTACAGTCCGGTTTCTTTTTTAAGTTGCATCCATTGCGCGCGCAATGCAATAGCTTGCTCAAAATTTAACGCATCAGCGGCCTGACGCATTAATGTTTCAAGTTCTATAATGCGCACAACAGGATCTTTCTGAACTTCTTTTTCTTCTTTCTTTTTGGCACGCTTATTAGCACCGGATGCTTTAGCAATAGCTTCTTGAATATTAACAATGCTTTTTGTCACATCACGCTTTACGCTGACCGGCACAATGCCATGCTGTGTGTTATGAGCTTCTTGAATTGTACGACGACGATTAGTTTCGTCAATAGCACCGCGCATCGATTTGGTTATCATATCGGCATACATCCATACACGTGACTCTGTATTACGCGCAGCTCGACCAATAGTCTGAATCAAAGAACGTTTGTCGCGTAAAAAACTTTCGATGTCAGCATCCATAATTGCCATCAAGGCAACCTCGGGGAGATCTAATCCTTCACGCAATAAATTTACTCCAACTAAACAGTCAAAGACCCCAAGACGTAATTTGTGCAGTAGTTCAGCACGTTGCGGTGTTTTGAGTTCGCTATGCAAATAACAGACTTTAATTTGTTGTTCTTCCAAATAACGAGCCAAATCTTCTGCTAATTTTTTGGTCAGCACGGTGACCAGTGTTCGAAAACCTTTTTGTGTTGTTTGTTTGATGTTGGCAATTAAATGGTCCATTTGCCCTGGGCGAGGATGAATCTCAATGATAGGATCAACAAGTCCCGTGGGACGAATAATTTGTTCCACAACGGTATCGGAATGTTCTATTTCATATTCACTTGGTGTTGCAGAAACAAAAAGTACATCATTGAAGTACCCTTCAATTTCTTCAAATTTCAAGGGTCTATTGTCAGTAGCAGATGGTAATCTGAATCCAAAATCAATAAGTGATTTTTTACGAGCTTTATCCCCTGCGTACATACCACGCAATTGGGGAATGGCCACGTGAGATTCGTCTATGATTAAAAAGTAATCATCACCAAAGAAATCCATTAAACAGTACGGTTTTTGACCACTCACGCGTCCATCAAAGTGAACAGAATAGTTTTCGATACCCGAACAGTAACCAACTTCGTTGAGCATTTCAAGATCATGCGTAACGCGTGTTTTGATACGTTCATGATAAATAGGGTTACTTAATTTTGGTGCCCAATCGTCAAGCTCAGCTTGAATAGTGATCATCGCAGCATTTTTTGCGCTTTCGGTTGTGACAAAATGTTTTGCTGGAAAAATAAGCGTATTGTCGAGCGTTGTCACAACTGTGTTGTTATGCTTGCTCACCCATTGCATAGATTCAATGGTATCGCCAAAAAGCTCGATGCGTAATTTTTCTTTTTGATAGGGTAAATTTATTTCGATCGTGTTGCCCATTACTTGAAAAGTGCCAGATTCTTTGGCAACCTCATTGCGTTTATATTGAATGTAGATTAATCGACGAATTAAATCGGTTCTACTAATGGACTGGCCTATGGACAATGATAACGCTAAATTTCTATAATCTTCTGGGTTTCCAAGGGAATAAATACACGATACTGAAGCGATCACAATAGTGTCACGACGGTTGATTATTGAGGCTGCTGCCTCGACCCGTAATCGTTCGATTTCGCTATTGACCTTGGTTTCTTTGGGGATATAAATATCCTGGGCCGGCATATACGATTCTGGTTGGTAATAATCATAATAACTCACAAAGTAACAAACCTTGTTTTCTGGGAAAAATAGGGAAAACTCCTCATACAATTGGGCTGCCAATGTTTTGTTGGGCGCCAAAATGAGCACAGGCTTGTCCTGACGGGCAATAACATTGGCCATAGTAAAGGTTTTACCAGATCCAGTGACCCCAACAAGGGTGGATTTACCTGGTCGTGCCTGGGATAGCTTTTCTATAGCTGCAGGTTGGCTCCCTGCGGGCGGAAATGGATTGTGAAGCTTAAATAATGGTACTTTCATAGCTTTAAGTATAGTGGCTACAAAAAAATAAGCAAGTGGTTATTGACAAATAGGAAAATATTGCTAAATTTAAGGGTAGAAGTGTATTTTTTTAACCATCATTACTTTATGGAGAGAAGCTATGAAAAAAGTGTTTTTGATTGTAACTCTGATAGCATTATGTCCAATATCTGTGGTTGCCATGGAAAATAAAGAACAAATCACTGCAGAGAGAAATATGCGCATTGCCCAGCTGCAATTGGAATTGGCTCAATTACAGGCACACCCACCTGATAATATAAATGCACCGCCTATAGTTGCTAGGCGTAGAACTCCTGTAAGCATGGCAGCAGTACAAATTCAACAACCTGTTGCTGCACCTGCGGCCCAAAGAATTATGGACAATCCAGTCCCAGCAAATCAACAGAATAATCGTTATCGTGGAACAGGTTGTTGCTTACTGGGCACCGCCGGCATTCTGGTAGTCGCGGGAGCGGTAGGAACTGCCATTTGGGCATGTATAAAATATTGCCCTGACCCAAATGAAAACTGTATTGATAATTGTAACGGAAATTCCAACTGTATCCAAGGCTGCAAACAACAACCTTCTAACTAAAAAATAAATAATTGTTACTGTATTAAAACCGCCTTGTTCTTTTGGGCAAGGCCTTAAATTATGGAGAAAAACTATGAAAAAACAATTTTTAATTGTAACCCTTATCCTTACGACCCCAATAACCATGCAAGCTATGCTAGGCAAAGCAGCGACTGCTTTAGTTTTAGCCGGTGCACCAGCACTTGGAGTAGCCCATATAAAACATGAACGCGCTATGGTTGCTCTACAGTTGAGAAGAGAAGAGTCACAAAAAGCAAAAGAAGATTACGCCAAATACAGAATAGCATTTCCCTGCGTAACAGCTGAAAAAAGTTCTCAATTTGTCCAGATCATCATCCCTCAAAAGGAATTAGACGCTATGGATGCTTCTCATACGAGATATTTAGCTAAAAATGTGGGCGATTGTAATCGAAAAATTCGCCGACGCCAATTTGCACACAAAATGGTTTTAGTTTCTGGCGCTACAGTCATAGCTGGACTGGCTGCCGTGACCCCTTGGGGTAAAGCTGTTCGCACTAAAATTGCACCACAATTAGCTCGTTTCAAAACAAAATAACTCCAAATAAAAAAAGGGCCCTGCTCTTCATTGAGCAAGGCCCTTTTTTGTTGTCTTATAATAATTTTATAGGTGCTTTAATTTAGTTTTAAAGAGTAATCCACAAAAGGAGTGTCTTCAAGCGATTTATCAACGCAGTTGATAGTAAATCCTTTAGATTTAAAAAAAGAAGTAGAAAAATTACCATAGTGATTTGAACTATATAATCGATCTTGTTTATGTTTCTTAGCTAATTCGATCACTAATTCTAAAACTTTTTGAAACAATGGCTGATTTTGTCGATACGCATCATTTAATATTACCTCAAAATCAAGCCCTTTATCCTCAGAAGAATAGTCGGGGCTATCAGGAGTCACTGTTAAAAGACCAATAATATTTTGATCATTGTATAAACCAAAACAATAACCACCATCGCCTGCCCCATCACAACAACCGTTTAGCATTGCCTGTGTCATAAGGCTTAATTCGACTTCAGCTTCTGCCATCTTATCTTGAGGACAAGAATCGTTAGAAGATTTATCTGTTTCCATCATAGTTTCGACCAAGCAAACTACTAAAACTTGCTCATCAGTTGCTTTATCATAAGGTTTAATGCTGAACTCTGCCCAACAGGTGCTTGCAAATAGTGATGTGGTTAAAAAGAAGATTTTGAAATTCATGGGATCCTTGGTTTATTATCTTATAATAATTTTAGTTTTTGCTAATTTTAATCGTTAATCCATAAAAAATGGTGGGTTAATTTCCGATCTTTCTCTATAACAGTAAATCCTTTGAGCTTAAAAACAAAACGAGCAAAATTTGAATATGTATTTACATTCGGTGAGCACAATAAATTTTTCTTATGTTTTTTGGCCAATTGGATTACTAATTCTAAAACTTTTTGGAATAATAGTTGATTTTTGCGATATTTAACATGTAATTCTGCATCAAACTCAAGCGCTCCCTCTTCAGGCATATCATCAGCATCCCATTCCTCTATGTTACTTTTATGAGTTACCCTTAAAAGACCAATAATATCTTGATCGTTATACAAACCAAATAAATAACCGCCGCTCTCCTCTAGGTCTGCATAATAGTAGTAGTTCAGGTCATTCTGAATTCGAATTTTAGGGTTAAAATTCAATTCCATTGAACTAGCCTCGTCCTCTATTGATAAATTATTCTCACGACAACGTTCTTTTACCCAAGCCTTTTCTTCTAAAAGCTGTTCCTCGGAAATAGGACAAGCTTCCATCATAGTTTCGACCAAGCAAACCACTAACCCTTGCTCATCAGTTGCTTTATCGTAAGGTTTAATGCTGAACTCTGCCCAACAGGTGCTTGCAAAAAGTGAGGTTGTTAAAAAGAATATTTTTGAATTCATGGGGATCCTTGTCTTTAGACTGGCTTTAAAATAACGACCATATTAATATATGTTCATTTTAACATCCACGAATCCAAAAGACAAATTTAATAAAAATTGCATATTTGAAAAACCAAACACTCTTCTTTTCTGTTCCCTTACGGAAACTGGCTCACCCCTAATTTTTGCCAATCGGCATCAAATTTTGCTATGCCTTGGTCCGTCAATGGGTGCACAAGTGCTTGTTGAAACACTGCAACAGGTAACGTTGCAATATCAGCCCCAGATTCGACTGCTGCATTAAAATGTTCCACATTGCGCAACGATGCTGCCAAAATTTCTGTTTCATATCCATATTGATCAACCATCTCGCGCAGTTGCACCAATAGAGCAACACCATCTTGTCCATTATCTTCCAGTCGACCAACAAAAGGCGAAATCATCGATACGCCCATTTTGCACATCATCAACCCTTGAAGCAGAGAAAAGACCAACGTGATATTAAGACTTACCCCTTGGTCAACCAATCGATTGATAACGGCATAATAGTCTGCGTGACAGGGTACTTTTACCACCACATTAGGCGACAACGCAGCAATGCGCAGTGCCTGCTTGTACAGCGCCTCCGGGTCTTTTTCTGTTACTTCTACGCTCACTTCTCCATCTGGCAAAATAGAGCAAATTTCAAGCACGCGTTTCGTCGGGTCGCCACCTTGCACACTCAGATTGCTTGGGTTGGTGGTTACGCCATCGATCAAACCGGTAGATGCCCACTTTTTGATATCATCAGTGTTCGCGGTATCCAAAAATATTTTCATCGCTATCTCCTTTTTAGTTTATCTAATTTTTTTCTCGCTTGTTTTATTGACCCTGCATGATTGTCAATATCTTTCCACAGATCGCCCACAAGCTCAAGCCGCTTGAAAATATTTTTAATCGTAAACTGGTTAGGCCGCAAACGCCCTTTTTCAACCTCGTGCCATGCAAGCGGTGTTGCAACTGGTGCATCAGGATGTGGCCGTGTTGAATATGGGCAAATGCTTGTGGCAGAAAAACCGTTACGCAAATAGTCGACAAAAATTTTACCTTGACGTTTATCTTTACTCATTTCCAACGTGAGCGTATCAGGATTATGTTCTACCATAATTTTTGCTATCTCATGCGCAAACTGACGCACTTCATCAAACGGCACATCAGATTTTAATGGGCACACAACATGCAAACCTCTGGAACCGGTTGTCATAACAAATGGCGTGAGATCGAGCGCTTCTAATAATTTTTTTAATTTTAGTGCGGTTTTGCGTATTTGATTGAAATTTTTGCCCGATGGGTCGAGGTCAAAAATAAGACGATCTGGGTAATCAAGCTTTTTGATGTTACTCAACCAGATATGAAATTCAATCACCAACTGATTGGCCAAATAAACAAGTGTTGCAGCATTGTTTACCACCACATGGTGCACAACGCCGCCTTCTTTTTTTACCGTTACGCGTTGTATCCAATCAGGAAAATAATCAGCTGCTTCTTTTTGAAAAAATCCTGGCGAGTCGATGCCATCAACAAATCGCTTCATGCTGAGTGGGCGATTTTTGAGGTATGGCAACATTGTCGGCGCAATGCGTAGATAATAATCGATCAATGTTTGTTTTGTAATAGTTGGATGCGTATAGATAATTTTATCTGGATGCGTAATGGCAACAACATGGTTGTCTATCGTAATTTCATTATGTTCAGATGTTACAGTTATTTTTGTGTTTTTTTTTTCGTCACTTTCTTGACTCCTTTATCTTTTTTTTCTTGCAGATCTTCAATCGTTTTACCCGAAAGCACCGATTCTGGTTGGGATTTCACTGGATTGCGCCGAACATTTGCATACTCGTCCCGCATTTTGATGAGCAACCAATTGTTATCCGCACCAAAGTGCGTACGAATTAAAGCAAATGCGCCCTGCAACTTTTTACCATGCAAAAATATTTCCACGGTGCCAAGCTCCATGCATTTTGCCATATCAATGACATTTCCTTCATGATCATGCTTGATATTGTCGTACGTGCCCGTGTCCCAAACAATAACTTCCCCTGCGCCATAATTACCTTCCGGAATTACTCCTTCAAATGTTGCGTAGTCCAATGGATGATCTTCCGTCATGATTGCAAGACGTTTAATTTTAGGATCTAACGATGGTCCTTTTGGCACCGCCCATGATGGCATAACACCATCGATCTCTAAACGGAAATCATAATGCAGATGGCTTGCATTGTGCTTTTGAATGGTGAATATAGGTTTTTTATTTTTATGCTGTTTTTTGCCTGTAGGCCTGCCCGACATAACTTGCCGAGCCTGTAGGCCCGGACAAGTGCCGGCGGGTTCCCCCGATTGGCCCACCTTACGCTTTGCACGATACTCTTTTAAAGAATCTTGCGCCATACTCAATCCTCCTGACCATAATGCGATTATCACACAACAACTAAAATAATGCCGATATTTTAAATAATGTTTTGTCATACATACTTTCTAAAAAAATTGTTTTAGCTGCGACGCAAAAAACTACAACAGTATTATTACCATACCAACTATTTTTAAAGCAACTGTTCCATTGTCTTCAACTTTTTTTGCATAATTAATTCATAAAAATCAGGCAACACTTTCTGGGAGAAAAAAATGTTTGAACAGGTATCATATATAATTCATCTTTTAATCGGCACAAATCCGATAGAACAGATCACCTGCATGCAAATGGTCTTGCGGGCTGGTATTCTTTATTTTTTTGGCATTGTGCTTGTGCGTATTCATTCGCGATTTTTTGGACTAAAAACTGCTCATGACATGTTATTGCGTATCATTATCGGTTCTATTTTTGCAAACGCCATTATAGGGCGCGCGCCATTCTTTTGCTCGATTGTCGTACCGTTATTCATGATACTACTCAACTGGCTTATAGCGTTTATCTCTTTTCGCTCTCATGCCATAGAGATCATGGTAAAAGGTTCCCATTATATTCTTGTCGATGACGGCAACATAGTTTGGAAAAATATGCGATATTCCAGTATTACCAAAGATGAGTTATTAGAAACGGCTCGCATTAAAGCGCACACCCAAGATATACACAGAATAAAAAAAGCGTACTTGGAAAATGATGGCGAAATCAGCATTGTTTTGTTTGAGAATAATTAATCTAGGCCATAACCCTAAATCGATCCAATAAATTAATCTCAAAAAGATCACTCATATAGGCGGACTTCAAGAAGAATGTCATGTTCTGCTAGCCAATTCATAAATTCCTGTTGAGGAAGAGATTGAGTGACCAATATCATATCACTCCGCAGCCTATCAGCAATCCTCTTACGTAAAAGCAATTGCTCCTTTAGATTTTCTAATAAGTTGCCAACTGGAATAAATTGTTTACATTCTATTAAAGCTCGGAGCTCGGCTCCACTGGCAAGCACAATATCGACTTCAATTGGCTCTGCTCTTGGATTAGGACTTTCTGCAAGATATTGTGAAACGATAACGGTTTGTGAAGGATTTTGTCGTCTTAACCAGGCGGCAACAGCTTCAACATAACTTGCCGGTCTGGCAGATTGACCACCCATGCCTTCTGCGCGAACTTTCTGGCCCTGGCATTCTGCACGACCCTTCAGATCTTGGCCCCCTCCTGCTCCTGATGCAAATGCCACAGGCGTGATAATTAAAGCTAAAAGCCCGATCAGGGTTAATGATTTTATGTTGTTTGTCATTGTTTCCTCCATTATTATAAAATAAACCAACCAGCTCTCTACATACCTGAGCATACCATACATAAAATTCAAATAGCAAATATTGGAATAAAAATTCTATTTTCCAGGGGCTTTACCCTATAAAAAACTAATGACTTTCTTCTTTTCTACACAGGAAGCTTTGCCCTGGCTTGAATTTTACCCACCAATGCCAGCGCTACGGCTTTTTGACATTCCTATTTCATATCCAAGTTTATTAAAAACAAAAGCATTGCTTTTAATAACATAATAATGACATAATAATAACATAATAATGACCATTTTGATAACAAGTAACATGAGGATGTTTTATGTTTAAGCCCAACTTTTCCATTACCGGACGGTTAGCATCTATTTTAATGGAGCTTGAAGGCCTACGACAGGTAATTAATCTTTTGCCTATTGGTCCCCGCTTACTAACATCTCTAAGAGAATCTGCTCAGCTTGAATCTATCCATTATTCAACCATGATCGAAGGCAACCGTTTGACTCAAGAAGAGATTACCAAAACATTAGAAGAAAAAGAGGTTTTCATAGGAAGGGAACGGGATCAAAAAGAAGTGTGGGGTTATTATCAAGCTCTTGCGTTTGTAGAAAAAATTGAACAAAACAACAACAAAAAAAATAAGATAACAGAAGAGCATATAAAAAAAATTCATTCGTTAGTTATGAACGATACCAACAAAAATAAAAAACATCATGAATATCGCACCGTCCAAAATGTAATCCGAGAAGGTCACAGCGGGGCAATAGTCTACTTACCGCCCGAATCTGCTGATGTGCCCCTACTCATGAAAGATTTGGTCACATGGTTGCATGAAAATCAGGCAACATTACCTACTCCAATTATTGCCGCCATAGCCCATTATCAGTTTGCAACCGTTCATCCCTATATCGACGGCAATGGAAGAACGGCCAGATTGCTTACTACATTGATTTTACGATTAAGTACCTATGACTTAAAAGGCATCTATTCACTCGATCATTATTACGCACAGAATTTACCCGCATATTATGAAGCACTTGCAGTTGGGCCGTCACATAACTATTATATGGGCCGAGCGCAAGCTGACATTACTTCTTGGATTGAATATTTTTGTGCGGGGATGCTTAGTAGTTTTGAAAAAGTTAAACAACAAGCATCGCAACCTGGTAATAAAAGAAAAAAAGATCACTCGTCTATGTTACGCAAACTGGATACCCGTCAACGCATGATGCTCTCGTTATTCCAAGAGCAAGAAAAGGTCACATCTCATGATGTAGAGAAACTTTTAAAAATAGGTGCACGAGCCGCGAGCATGCTGTGCCTGCAATGGATCAAGGGTGGATTTTTAATCATGGTCGATCCGGCCAAGAAAAGCAGAAAATATGGATTGGCACCAGAATTTTATGAGCTTATTGAGTGATTACCAGTATCAACTTTACACCGGCAACTTTCCCCTGGCTTGAATTTTACCCATCAACGCCAGCGCTGCAGCTTTTTGTGCATCGGGATCATCTTCATACGCAACAACAACAGCCGATGCATCATCCATAAGTGGCAAACTGTACGCATTGCCAAAAACAACTACTACCGTTTTTTTACCCATCTGCTTAAGCTTTTTGACCAGATCACGCGTTGATGGACAAATGCCGAAATTTTGTTTGGCACTTCTGTTCATTCCTAGCAAACCAACAATCACTACATCATGACTTTGTACTTGCGATACAACTTCTTGTACCGCATCTTCATCTGCCGTGCAGGCCAGGTGAAATGTTTGCACACCCAAATCAGCCTTGAGTATGGTAGCAAATTCGCAAGGTTGTCCATCGGGACCAATTTCAATCAACCCTATTGTTTGATTTGCACGTCCAATAGTTGGCACCAAATTCTGTGCATCTCGTGCAATAGTAACAGCATGCGCATACAACTGTTGTTTTAGCCGTTGAGCTGCAGGGGTAAACAATTTTTGTTGGTCAAAGCATTGTGGTGCATCCGCAACGTGTGCCCATGCTTTGAGCGTCAGCATTTTTAACACTTTTTTATCCAAATCTTTGTAGCTCAACCTGCCATCAAGCACCGCTTGTTTAATGGCCGCCACCGCTTGTGGCACATCCACTGGGCATAACAAAATATCATTACCAGCAAGTAGTGCTTTAATTTCTAATTGTCCCAATGCATGATGCTTGGTCACGCCAACCATGCCAAGCCCATCAGTTATGATGACCCCCTCAAAGCCAAGTTCCTCTCTTAAAATTTTGGTAACAGCGTTATGCGACAACGATGATGGCAGATGCGGTGTCGCATCAAATGCAGGAACTTCCAGATGGGCCGTCATAATTGCCTGAACGCCACCGGCGATCATTTGTTTAAATGGATACAACTCAATATCATTCAATCGATCACGCGAGTGGGCAATGCGCGGCAGATCATAATGAGAATCCATATCAGTATCGCCATGCCCAGGAAAATGTTTTGCACATGCAATGATGCCAGCATCGTGCAATCCCTGCATATATAACATTGCTTTACGCGCGACTTGCTCTTTGTCCTGGCCAAAAGATCGATCATTAATAATCGGATTTTTTGGATTATTGTTTACATCCACAACAGGAGCCAAATTCATATGCACACCCAAAGCTTTGCACTGCAGACCAACTTCATATCCCATTTGATAAATGAGAGAATCATCTTCTGGCGCCAGCGCACCGAGTGCCATATTGCGAGCAAATCGTAAACCATCTTTTAGTCGCATGGTTAATCCCCATTCAAAGTCCATGCATATTAATAGTGGTGTTTGCGCGCATTCCTGAAATTTTTTTGTAACCTCAAACTGCTTTTCAGCCTTTCCTGCACCTAAAAAAATTATCCCGCCAACATGATAATCTGTTATGCACTTTGTAACATGCTCTTGGTCCATCGTGTACGGTTGTTCTTGCATAAACTGTGCATTAACTTCTGGATCAGATACGGCTGCAACCACCATTAATTGGCCAATTTTTTGCTCAAGAGTCATATTTTGCAACATCTCTTGTGGCAATAGTGCCTGCAATGAGACATACGTTAAACTGGCACATAATGCTGTAATACTGAAAAGCTTCATTTGAATTCTCCAAAGGGTTTGTTTTTATCTTTTTGCAAAACTTATTGCATTCTTTGCGCAACAGGAGCTTTGCCAAATGTAACTGGCGAACGAAAATTTAAAGATCGATGGTTAGCTACGTCTTTGACTAAGCTTGCGTGAGATCTTTCTGGTTTGCCACATTTGGTCATACAACATTCGATAAAACAAAGAATAGGACATCCCAGGCATTTATCAACAGGATGGGATTCTTGTGTATCATTTATAGCTATATTCAATGATGCTTCTAATTTACAGCACGGATTTTTATATCGATCATACAGACGAACCTCTTGGCTTGTATGTCTACGTTTATATTCCTCATATGAGGCTTTTTGGTGATCTGCAAATGACGCGTACATACTCGAAGCTGATTGCATTATGAGCATTAATGAGCACAAAATAATATTTTTAACATTCATAAAAAATTGCATGCTATTCACCTTTATTTAAGTTATCCACAATATTATTTTTTTTGTTACCACAAAAATAGTATTAACAAAAAGAAGAAGATCTAACAACAGTTGGCGCAGATCATTCGTTAAAAATTACTTACAAAATAGTACACGAACCTGTACGTTTTTTTTGTTGTCTTTGAGCTTCTCGCAATATACGTTGCACAATCCTTTTTCGTTTCTCTTTTTTTTGTTTATGAAATTGACACATTTTTCCTTTAAGCGGTGGCTTTTGTGAAAGTCGATATAAACAGAAAGCCCTTTCTAAATCACAGGGATGAGTATCATAATCTGGATATATTTCAGATACACTTCGTGCCAAACCCATAAATCCTAGTTGTAGCTGCGGAGTTAGTAACTTAAATTCAGCAATGCTTTTCGGTATTTTAGCGTGTCCAAAAACAGAGTTATAATCTTTTTCATAAGGCAGTCGTTCTTTTTGACACTGAGCATAATGGTGTGCTATTTCAATACCACATGGCTCACATGCAGTTAATAAAAGGCCTTCTTTGTCGGCTAATCGTTCGTTTTCTTTATTTCCCCCTCGATGTCGATATTTTATATGCACAACTTCATGCCCAATAGTCGCGATCTTTATTCCATGAGGATATCCTTGGAAATGAGCTTCGCTAAAGTATATTATTTTCTCACCTACGCTTGCAGAGGCGGGGCTCCCCCTCGTGTCGATGCCATTGTGTAGCATAATTTCTTCAGGATGTTGATAACCACTACGCTTGAGCATTTCGAACGTCAATGCTCTGAGCATAGAACTCGCTGGATTTTTTGGACAAGTTTTGCACATGTTTACTTGGCTGCTACTGGAACTTGCCGCCGCAGCTGAAAATAATGATGAGGTTGAAAACATAAAGATCAGAAATAATATGATTGGTTGGTTCATTCTACTGGTTCCAGTTCATTTTCTCGTTTTCTTTTTGTACCCGCAACTTTTTTTAGTTCTTGCGCTTTTTGTACAATAGCACGAACAACTTTTTTTCGCTTCTGCTTTTTTTCATCATGATGAAACAGACACATTTTTCCTTTAAGCTCTGGTAATTGTGAATGTTGATATAAATAGAATGCTCGCTCCAAATCACAGGGATGAGTATTATAAGATCTTGCGGATTCGGATGCTGATCGTGCCACATCTATAAAGTATCGTTGGAAACTCGGGGTTAACAATTTAAATTCAAGAATGCTTTTAGGCATTCTTGAATGTCTAAAAACAAACAAATAATCTTTTGTTTGTTTTTCTTGTCGCTGGTCATAATGATTAGCTACTTCAACACCGCATTGCTCGCATGCAGTTAATAAAAGACCTTTTTTGTCGGCTAATCGTTCTGTTTCTCTGTTTCCCATTGTGTGCCCATATTTTATATGTACAACTTCATGCCCAATGGTGGCAAGCTTAAAACCCAAAGAATATTTTTGAAAATGTGCTTCATTAAAATATATTTTTTTCTCTCCTGCATGAGCACCGGCAGGGTGTTGACCCTCAGAGGAGCTGCAATTGTGCAACATAATTGCCTCTGGATCTGAATAACCGCTTCGTTTGAGCATTTCAAATGTCCATGTTCTTATCATATGACTTGATGGATGTTGCGGATCAGTGGAGCACATGTTTACTTGGCTGCTACTGGCGCTTGCTGCAGCAGCCGAAAATAATGGTGAAGCTGAAAACATAAAAATGAACAATCTGGTTGATAGCTTCATGATGGGTTCCTTACTCTTTTCATATTTCTCGTTTTCTTTATCACTACAAAAATAGTATTAACAACAAAAAATTCCCAGGTCTAGTTATAAAACTTTTCCCTGGGAACTATTATACGAACAGTTCTAAATTATTTATTGGCCAGTATAAACATCTTGCGAAGGACGCACATGAAGCATAGATATTCTATGAATAGTGCCCGATGCATCTAATTTACTCAACGCAACTTGAGGCGCCATGCCTCTACAAGAACAACCAACTCCTTCACAAACATGTGGCCTACTTGCCTGTAATATGCGCAAGGAAACAAGAGATGTTGCCATTCTTCCATTTACTGCATGTCTTAGTTGTGCATCTGTTGGTTTTGTTTTTGCGCTACTCGCTTGTAGATTCACTATCGAACCAAATGCTACCAATCCGAAAAATACCAACATCATATTTTTATTCAACATAAAAAACCTTACTGTAAAAAAAATTAATCAAACGATCTTTAACAAAAATGGCTTTTTACTACTTCTACATTTAATTTTGATAATCATGCCTATTTCATTTTTTGCGGTTCAGGAGCTTTTCCAAAAGTAACTGGCGAACGGAATTGAACAAAAGGATGTTTTTGCAATGTAACTGGCAAACGAAATTTTAAAGACCGATGTTTTTTTACATCTTCGACTAAATATGCATGAGCTCTTTCTGGTTTGCAAAATTTGCTTAAACAACATTCGGCAAAACAAAAAGCATAAGTACTTACATATTTATCAGCAAGATGTTTTGGTAAATCATTTATAGCTAAATTCAATGATACTTCCAAATCACAACACGGCTTTTTATATCGATCATATAAACGAACCTCTTGATTTGTATGATCAAGCTTATATTGCTCATATGCCATGTGCATACTCAAAGCTGATTGCGCTGTGAACATTAATAAGCATAAAATAATATTTTTATTCAACATAAAAAACCTTATTTTACAACAAAATTAATCAAACGATCTTTCACAAAAATAACTTTTACTACTTGCTTGCCTTCAAGCCATTTTGCAATGATAGTTTCTGCTTGTGCTTGAACCTCATCTTGCAATGCACCGCGCGCAACAAGCAAGTCACCACGCAACTTACCATTTACTTGAATTGCCAATGTCAATTGGTTGTCAATCGCAAGCGCAGGATCGTACACAGGCCACACGCAATCGTTCAGCAACTGCCCCAGCAACCCATCAGCCATTTCGCTGGCCATATGTGGCGCCATGACAGAAAGCGAAACAATAACTTTTTCCAATGAATCCTTACTCAACTTCATCGATTGGGCATACAAGTCATTGACCAACTCCATGAATGCCGATATTGCCGTGTTAGGTTTAAACTGCGCAAGACGTGCCTGAAATTCTTTAAGAAATTTATGCACACGACGAGTCGTTGCTTCATCTTCGATTTGTCCTGATGGCAAAATATTATTTTGATTATGCACATAATCCCACAAACGATTTAAAAATCTTTTGATGCCTTCAAGGCCATTATCTTGCCATTCACAATCAAGCTCTGGTGGCCCCATAAACAACATGTACAAACGCAATACATCAGATCCATATTGCGCGACAATCTCGTCAGGATTAACAACATTGCCTTTTGATTTGGACATTTTTTCTACCAACCCAGATTTTTCTGATAATTTGAGTACCATTCCTTGATTGAACAGATGAGTAAATGGCTCATCAAAAGGAAGGTGACCAAGATCATACAAAACTTTGACGTAAAAACGTGAATATAATAAATGCAAAATAGCATGTTCTATACCGCCAACATACAAATCTACTGGCAACCAATAGTTCATATCGTCAGCAGTCCATGCAGATTGATTATTATGTGGATTGGGATAACGCAAAAAGTACCAGCATGACCCTGCCCATTGCGGCATAGTATTGGTTTCCCGTTTTGCCGGTCCCTGACATTTTGGACATTTGGTGTTGACCCACCACTCAATTGCAGCCAATGGTGATTGCCCTGTGCCAGTTGGTTGATAATTTTCAACTTCGGGCAACTCTACAGGAAGTTGGTTCTCCGGTACGGGAACAACACCGCATGATGCACAATGGACTAATGGAATTGGCTCACCCCAATAACGTTGGCGAGAAAAGATCCAATCACGCAATTTGTATTGAGTTTTTCGTTCAGCAAGCCCTTTGCGCTCACAATATTCCATAATTGCTTTTCGACAATCGCCACCTTTTTTGCCCGCAAATTCGGAAGGTTCTAATAAAATGCCGTTTGCCATATCGACAAAGCAAAGTTCAAAATTTTTAACTTGTTCGGCTAACTTTGGATCTTCAGGAACTATGGCAATTTTGAGTGGGATGCCATATTTTTGTGCAAATTTAAAATCGCGTTCATCATGCGCAGAACATTTAACGATACCAGTGCCATAATCTTTAATGGCAAAGCTTGCTACCCAAATTGGCAACTCACCGTTTCCTACCGGATCGATAATATAACGACCAGTAAAAATACCTTGGGGCTCTTTTTCTTCTCTGCCTTGTGCGCGTTCATGCATAATTTTTTTGCAAAATTCAGTAACTTCAACTTCAAGCCCCGTTCCTTCAAGCAGTTTGGCAAGCATCGGATGATCCGGTGCAAGAACCACAAAAGTATCGGCCTGAAATGCTTCAAAATGTGTCGAGTACGTTTGGATAACTAAGTTACCAGTACCCTTAACCGGTGCGGTAAAGACCAACCCTTCACTTTTGCCAATCCAATGTTGTTGCATCAGTTTTACTTTATTTGGCCATTCAAGTTTATCGAGTCCGACCAGTAATTTCTCTGCATATGCGGTAATTTTGAGTACCCATTGTCGCACATTTTTTTGCAATACTTGCGTACCACAACGGTCACAATTGCCGTTGACAACTTCTTCATTGGCAAGTCCGGTCAAACATGACGGACACCAGTTGATAGGCATATCAGATTCATACGCAAGACCGGCTTTGTACATTTGTAAAAAAATCCACTGAGTCCATTTATAATAGTGCGGATCTGTCGTATCTACTTCTTTGTCCCAATCGTATATTGCTCCAATGGCATGAAGCTGTTTTTTAAAATGTGCAATATTGGTCTGCGTGCCAATTTTTGGGTGAATACCCTTTTTGATTGCGTCATTTTCTGCGGGTAATCCAAATGCGTCCCATCCCATAGGGTGCAAAATATTGTACTTTTCTAGCCATTTGATTCGCGCATACACATCGGACAGTACATAGCCTCGCCAGTGGCCAACATGTAATCCTGACCCTGAAGGATAGGGAAACATATCTAAGCAATAGTATTTTTTACCACTATGACCCGACTTGGTCTGTGCTGGTGGATTAGCTTGCCAAATGGCCTGCCATTTTTGCTCTACGCGGACAACATCATAACTCATTAATATCCTTTGGACCCAAAACTGTACACTTTTAACAGTCATCTATGGTATTAATGTATGTGTTTTAGAGTAAATCGTCAAAAAAGGAGCTTAGATATGAAGAAAATTCTTAAAAACCTACTTGAAGAGTATAAAGGTCTGATCACCAAGGAAAAACTTATTTTGACAAATAACAAAAAGGCCGGCGCGCAAAAAACAAAAAAGTTTAGCTGGATCGCCCCCATGGCTGCCATGCTGACTAAAAAATATTTTTCCGATCCTACATGGATTTATGAATGCAAATTCGACGGTGAACGATTAGTTATGTATAAAAATGGGACAAACGTTAAAATTATGACGCGCAACAAGCATCTGGTTAACAGTACCTATCCAGAACTGGTAAAAGCGGCTGAAAAACAGTCGGCATCATCATTTATTATTGATGGAGAAGTGGTAGCTTTCAAACACGGGGTGACCAGTTTTGAAAAGCTCAACGAACGCATGCGCTTAACCAAAGAAGCATCAGTCAGTGCAAGCACAATAAAAATCTATTTTTATATTTTTGATATTATGTATCTTGATGGTTACAATATCACGCGACTGCCCTTAATACGGCGCAAAACTATCTTAAAAAACGCCATTTCATTTAAAGATCCGTTACGGTATACCGAGCATAAAACAGGTGATGGCGTTGCTTATTATCACCATGCTTGTCGCATTGGGTGGGAAGGCATCATGGCAAAAAATGCAGCAAGTACCTATCAAAGTAAACGATCGCGCGACTGGCTCAAATTCAAGTGTGTACAAATGCAAGAGCTTGTCGTTGGTGGCTATACCCATCCCTCTGGTGACCGTCAAGGATTTGGCGCATTGCTACTGGGATATTACGATGGCAAAACGCTTAAATTTGCGGGTAAAGTTGGCACCGGATTTAATGATGCCCTACTCGCCGATCTTGGCAAACAGTTAGCACAGATAGAACAAACGAAATGTCCATTTGTTGCTGATGAAAAATTACCCAAAAAAGATGTACATTGGGTCAAACCAAAAATTGTTGCGCAAATTGGGTTTGAAGAGTGGACAAAATATGGCAGATTACGCCAACCGCGATTTTTGGGACTACGTGACGATAAAAAAGCAAAAGATGTGGTGCGAGAAGATATTAAACAGCTGGTGCCGACTGAATAAAAATATATACTAAACCTTATGCGCAATAAGAAATTAACTAAAAAAAGAGATATCTAACACCGCTCTCCCTGATCCGTTCGATACGCCGAAGGCTACTCAGGATGCAGAAAATTCTTCGAATGGATCAGCTAGTTCTGAGTGCGCGCAAGCGTGTATCGAAGAATTTTTTGCGAAGCAAAACGTATCGAAGGGTGCGGTGCGCAAAGGATAAAGAGATGAAAGATTCAATATTTTTTTTGATCCTACCCTTCGATACATTTTTTTCGTGCAAAGCACTCAAAAAACACTCAGGGAGAGCGGATCTATGAATCTCATCAAACTGATAATTTAAAAAAGTTACAAAATCTTAAGCATAAAGCCCAACAAAAAAAGGACCCCCATGACTCAACTTAACCCCATCAAACAACAATATACCTCATCACTACAAGAACATATTTTGGTAGTCAAAAACAAATGTTTATTTCCGCAAGGCACATGGCAAGGATTAAAGGCAGTAGATTTTGCACAATATATCCACATCATCAATACCAACAAAGAGTTTTTGCCGCGCGATGCTATGGAAACAAATCCTGCATACAAACAAATTATCCCTTATTTAGTCTTTCAGCATCAAGACACCTTTTTTTTAATGCAACGCCAATCAAAAGCATCGGAAACTCGACTGCAAAATAAGTTCACACTCGGCATTGGTGGTCATATACGTGAAAAGGACCTGCAAACAGGAGCATCAATTTTCGATTGGGCAAAACGTGAATTCCATGAAGAGATTAACTATGCTGGATCATTGCATATCAAACCCTTGGGGATTTTGAATGACGATTCAAATGAAGTGGGCAAAGTGCACATCGGATTTGTTCTTTTGCTTCAAGGTGATTCAGATAACATTAGCATTAAATCTGAACTCAAAAATGGTCAACTCATCTCATTAAATGCATGCAAAACGTATGAACCATCCATGGAAACGTGGAGCCAAATTGTCTTCAAATTCTTAGAAGAAAACAGATAGTAAAACGACAACCCTAATTAAAAAGGATGTTCTATGAAAAATACAAAAATAATTGCATTCATAATGATGTTAGGACTTTCAAACAAAAATATATTTTGCTCACAGGCCCCAGCACCTACTCCACCACTTACGCCAAGATCTCAAGCTGCACAAAGTATGCGTCAAGCACTTTTTAGGGATCAAGCTGATGAAGTAACACTTCCTGTGTTTAATGAAAATCTAGCAACTCTCGTATCGCTTGATCCACAACGCGCATCTCACGAACTAACTGTAATAAAAGAAGTGGATCCCAATCATGAATTTTTTTTGCGTTCCGACAAAGATCTGATGTTAATTCGCGCATTGGACTTGAAAGTATCTATTCTTGGTATAGCTGTTTTAGCAAAAAGCACATCTTTTTTAGCTGTTATATTACCTCATATCCCGGTAAAGGAAGATCAAATCGTAGTTACCTATCAAACTAAAAGTAGTAGCCCTGGTGTATCACTGTCAGATTTAATCCAAAAACCACACTTGATCGAAAAAGATTCTGCTGAAAAAATAACCCTTTTAAAATCAGCATTTACTAATCAAGCCAAAAAATAACAGCTATTCAGCATTAGGTTCTGTCTCAAAAATATGACTAGGAATAGCATCCGGACTTCTTGCCCCTTGATCTCTCATTGGACCATAAAACAACGCATCATCGACAAAAGGCGTAGCTAAAAGCGCAGGCGAAGACTGAACGGATCTCCTTGCACTCGCGCGAGAAGACGCCCTAGGACTCGTAGCACCCGCTGGAGACAATGGTATTGGCGAACTTGTTTGAGGTGGTGATGATGGAGCTGCCCAAGAATCATAGTTTGCCATAAGAAAACGATAAGCTCGATCCGCCATTAAACTCGGCTGATTAGATTGATCACTTTGACTCGAAGGTGCTCTCGCTTGAATCAAATTGTTCAGAGCCGCCTGTATCGCATCCAATGTTTGCGCATGTTGCGCCTGTTGAGTTACTATCTGTCTTAGCAATGGCGAAATGCTCCGCTTTTCTGACGATTCTCGTTGGCCATCAGATGAGTTATCGGCTTGATCTGCGTGGCTTCTTTGTTCATCATCAGACGCACTATCAGTTCGATTGGCACGTCTTCTTTTTTTGCTAACTCGAGGAGAAAGGCCTGGATTAGCGTTGGCTGAAAACTTGCCAACTCTCTCAAGCGCAAGCCCATGATCTGTTTGTAAGTGGTACAACAATTCCCGAGACGAATTGTATCTTGCCCCATAACAACCTGCTGCATTACAACTCAATGATTTCTGATGGAAGCTTTCTCTATGCGCTTTCCATGTCCTTAAAGTTTTAAGAATCGATGGGCATCCTACCGTATCACACGCAAAATATGTAGTGGAATCAGGTGTAACATCTGATGATGCGTTTCTTGCGCTATAAGCAGATAAATAAGATGATGAGCTTGCTGGCGCCGGTGACACAAGTGAATGTTGCATTGCATAAACATTACATGATAACAGTGCCAAGATAAAAAAAGTTATAGTCTTGTGAAACATCTCGCGCTCCTTCGAGCTTTTTTTCTTGCTTGATCATCACTACAAAAAGATATGCTTGATTGCATCGCCACCAAACACCATAAAAATCGCTTTTTTACTGTCATAAAAATTTCCTTAATTTTTAGAGAGAAGTAGCAATACTATCCATTATGGGAATCAAATCCAAAATCAGGATTAAACATAGCTTCAGAGTTTCTTAGCCTTACATCTCCAATTTGA